>Ga0209777_10001338_pt1 | contig 36254 bp, 46 predicted proteins | sample FrelakmetHBP12HB_FD_187147 | JGI IMG/M metagenome (GOLD analysis project Ga0209777, IMG submission 187147) | Freshwater lake sediment microbial communities from the University of Notre Dame, USA, for methane emissions studies -HBP12 HB (SPAdes)... | ecosystem: Environmental > Aquatic >...
TATCCCTGCTGTTGGCTTTTCCTTTGGAATTGACCGAATAATCGACCTTTTACCCTAACTCATGAAGCCTGTCCGCAAGAGAGCCTATATTGAACTTCTAATTGTGTCGGCCATATGGGGATTTGCTGCCCCTATTATTAAATACACTCTAGGCGGCTTCTCCCCGACGGTTTTCCTCACTTACCGGTTTTTTATTTCGGCAGTTTTGGCTTTAGTTATTTTTGCAATCACCGGATTCAAATTCCCCAAAAATCCAAAGACTTTGGGTCTAGTCCTTTTTAACGGGTTTCTCATTTCGACTGTTTCCCTGGGACTCCTTTTCCTGGGAACCGAAAAAACGACCTCAATTGATTCCAACATCATCTCAACTATGGCCCCAATCACAATCGCTCTGGCCGGAATATTTTTCCTCAAGGAGCGTGTCACCAAAAGGGAAGCTGTCGGAATCCTCATTGCCCTTGCCGGAACGCTAATCATGATCGTCGAACCTGTATTAAAATCAGGCAACGGTTTTGGGGGTTTGCAAGGAAATCTTCTGGTCTTTGCTTCTGTCATAGTAGCCACCATTACTGCAGTTTTGGCCAAATTGATCCTTAGGGATAATGTTGATGCCCTGGCTGCCACAAATCTTTCCTTTATCGTTGGTTTTGTCACCATCCTTCCAATCGCCCTTTTCAGTCATTCCCCGACCTATATACTAAATACCATATACTCTGCCCCGCTTGGCTACCACCTCGGAGTTTTTTACATGGCCATCCTTTCCGGTACTCTAGCCTACTACCTCTGGCACAAAGCCGAAAAAACCATCGAAATAAGTGAAGTCAACCTTATCGCCTACCTCTACCCCATCTTCGGTACACCTCTTTCGGTATTCTGGCTTGGAGAAAAGATTACCGCTCCTTTTATCATTGGGGCCGTGATTATTGCTGCCGGTGTCTCCCTCGCCGAGTATAAAAGGCAAAGAAAAAGTGCGTGAGGCAGTACTTTTGAGAAATGTAAAGTATTGCCGAACATGCACAAAAATGTTAGAATTCCCTATCATGAAAGCAAAAATTCATCCCACATGGTTCCCTGAAGCCAAGGTAACTTGTGCCTGCGGAAACACATTCACAACAGGTGCCACCGTGCCGGAAATTCACGTCGAGGTTTGCGGGAGCTGCCACCCGTTCTACACAGGAACAATGAAGTTTGTCGACACGGCCGGCCGGGTTGATGCTTTCAAGGCTAAAATGAAAGGTGCCAATGTTAAACGGATAACTAAAAGTGAAAAACGAAGAGCTAAAAAGGAAAGGAAACTTCAGGAAGAAGCTGCAAGACCGGAAAGTTTGTCGGAACTACGTTCCGCCAAAAGTTAATTTGTTAATTAGTTAATTTGTTACTTCGTATGGAAAATCAAACAGCTTATCTTGAAATCCGAGGTGCCACAGGAGGCGATGAGGCTAAATTGTGGGGACAAGATCTCCTTAGGATGTACATCCGTTTTGCCCAGAAAAAAGGCTGGAAGGTAACCCAAGTTTCAGATTCGACCATAAAAATAACAGGCCAAGGCGTGTTTGACGCGCTCAAAAACGAATCCGGCGTGCACAGGGTCCAAAGAGTTCCTGTAACTGAAAAAAGAGGTAGAATCCATACGTCCACTGCCACGGTTGTAGTTCTTCCCGAGATTGCCGAAACCGAGATCCAGATAAACCCAAATGACCTTGAGTGGAGCTTTACCACCGGCGGAGGCCACGGAGGCCAAAATGTGAATAAAGTGTCGACCGCGGTTAGACTGGTCCACAAACCCACCGGTACAGTCGCTGAAGCCCGCGAGGAGAGGTTCCAGGAGCAAAACAGACAGATAGCGCTATCCCTCTTGCGATCGCGCCTTTGGGAGCGTCAGGAGGCTGAGAAAATGCGCACAATTGCAGGCTACAGGAGTGTAATCGGTCGCGGCATGCGCGCCGAAAAAATCCGTACTTACAACTTCCCGCAAGACCGCGTAACTGACCACAGAATCGGGAAAAGCTGGGGAAAACTCGAAAATGTAATTGATGGAGATTTAGATAAAATAATCGAGCTTACAAAAACTAATGAGTAATTGTACAATACTATATCAGAATGGCTGAGAAAACAGAGAGCTACCAGTACTCCTATTCTCCACAAAAGGAATCTTCAGGTGCGTCAGGGATAGCAGCAGAGATTCGCCGCAATATTGCGCCATTCAGATTCTCACTTGCCGCAAAAGAAATCATTAAAACACTCAATATTTCTTCAGAAAGCAACGTCCTTGAACTTGGCTGCGGACTAGGTTTACTTAGTGATGAAATCAAAAAACAAGTGGGTCCAAAACTCAAATATATTGGACTCGATCTCGCCTTTAATTCAGTTAAGGAAAGTGCTACCAAGGGTATTCTATCAATACAAACAGAGATTACCCATCTTCCTCTGCCAAACAATTCATTCGATTTTATTGTAAGCACAGATGTCTTGGAGCATATTCCAGACGCAGGAATTGCTGTTAATGAAATTTCCCGTGTTCTGAAACCGGGAGGAAAAGGATTCATTGCAATCGCAGACCCCTCTGAGGGGAGATTTGGTTATGTAGCAGATCATATAAATAGAGACAACAAAGCAAGCAATATTCAATATTGGGAAAAACTTTTTGTTGAAGGTGGCTTAAATATTTCGTCTGAGTCGGCAAAATACAGAAGTAGAGATTGGAGGAAAATATTTAATTTGCCTCTATTTTCCAAGCTCAAAAACAAGCCAGGGTTCGCATGCGCATTCAACCCAGTCAATCGACCTGGTGTTTATATCATTCAAAAACCGCCGGAGCAATAGGGCTGTTTGATTAATTATTTATTGTGGAGATTCGGAAAGAGTAACTTTTATATTTGTTGAGGCTCCATTTCGCCAAATATCCAAACTTATTGTATCTCCCGGTTTCTTGCCGGCAACGACTTTACTCACTCCGCCCGACGCATCATTTAATGCCGTTCCATCAATTTTATAGATAATATCCCCGACTTGAATCCCGGCTTTCTCGGCCGGAGAACCCGCGACAACGCTCACAACATATGCTCCCTGGGGAACCTGATTGAGAAGCGCGACCTGCTGCGTCAGCATCTGGTATTCAACTCCCAAGTAGGCTTTTGCCGGAAACTTGCCGGTTGTCTGAAAAACCGAAAGATCATCCTTAACAGTACCAATCGGAATCGAGAAAGCAATATTATTTGCCCCTTGGGCAACTGCCACGTTAATTCCGATCACCTGCCCGGCGGAGTTAAGAAGCGGGCCGCCGGAATTTCCGGGGTTAATCGCCGCATCTGTTTGAATCACATTATCAAGCCTCTCAACATATCCTTGTAAACTACTACCTGCATCAATTCCCCGACCCAGACCGGAAATTACGCCTGTTGTAACTGTATTTCTGAATTCGCCCAGAGCAGTACCGATTGCGATTACAAACTGGCCAACCTGAAGCCCCGACGAATCTCCTAATTCGACGGGCTGAAGTCCTGAGGAAGTCGTTGGACTGATTTTCAAAACAGCAATATCATTATTCGGGTCTCTACTAATCGTCGAAACGTCGTAAGTCTTACCGTCGGAGGTAGATACTTTATAAGCCAGAGTTGTGTCTGCAACGACATGTTTATTGGTCACGATAAGGCCGTCGGCCGAAACGACAAAACCACTACCGATATCCTGCTGGGTGCCGCCTTGAACTCCCTGGGTAAATCCGCCGAAAGGAGAAAACTGAATCACGGTTTGTTTGGGGGTCTGGGCCGAAACGGTTACAACCGATGGCCCGACTTTTTTGACAACGTCGATGACGTCACTGTTTTCGGTTACTATTTTTTGCTGAAGATTCAAGCTTGTCGCCCGCGGAAAGAGAACGTCGAGTGGTTTAAATCCAAAAAGCCGGTCGGCAACTGCACCTGACACTAACGAAGCCGCTACAACTAAAAAAACCGCAACTGTAATTGCTAACTTTTTTAGACTTAACTTTCTCATCAAATTTATTATATATAATTACAAACTTAAAAATCACTGAAAAAGCTTGACTGCGGCATCAAGCTGGGCATCCGAAGTGGCATCCTTATTAGCAACAGAAACATCAGGAGTTAAGCCAACCCCGTGCACCCAAGTTCCATGAGGGGTCAACCACTTCGCAGTCGTCACATGAAGGCCGCTGCCCCCGGCAATATCAATCGGTTCCTGAATTGTCCCTTTTCCGAAACTTTTATCACCCACAAGTTTAATACTCCGGTCATCGCGCAGGGCACCGGATAAAATTTCGGAGGCCGAGGCGCTTCCCCCATTGATAAGAACAACAACTTTATAACTCAAAAGTCGCGGAAGTTTGTCGGATTTATATTCCTGCCTTGTTCCGTCTCCGCTTTCCTGAATTACAACTGTTGTCCCCATCGAAACAAAGTCGCTGGCAATGTCAACCGCCGATTGCAAGTATCCGCCGGGGTTATTTCGAAGGTCAATAAGTATTCCCTTGCAGGCAACTTTTTGTGTTTGGCACTTGTCGGTTATTTGCGACACAGCTTTATCCCACTCGCTGACGGTAACCGAGTCAAATTTCGCAATTTTGACATCTGCAATATCCGAATCTTTACCAATCCAGGAAAGAATAACGGAAGGAACATCAAGCTTTACACGCGTCAAGTCAACTTTTACCGGAGTTGCATCCCCATCGTGGATCAAAGTTAACGAAACGACAGTTCCTGCAGGGCCTCTTATATCGTCAACCGCAGTAGATAAATCCAGGTTTGCAGAATCGATATCAATACCCTTTTTGGTATCCGTAATGTGGACAATATAATCGCCCGCCTTAACTCCTGCCTTTTCCGCAGGCGAACCGGACAAGGGTGCAACAACTGCAAGGTGTGTGTTCTTGTAACCGATTTCAATTCCCACTCCTTCGAAAGAACCGCTCAAATCCTCATTAACAGTTTTATTTTGCGCCGGAGGAAGATACATCGTATAAGGATCCCCCACTGCCGAAACCATTCCGGCAATTGCGCCGTAGACCATCTGTGCCGGAACCAATTTTGATTTGTCAAAATACTTGGCGCTTAACGTATCCCAAACCTGCCAAAAAAGTGAAAAGTCCACATTCTTGTCGGGTGGAGTCGACCTCGTAATGTTTACCTGAAGCGCCTTTGTTACCTGTACCTGGTACCCCTTTACTCCCAGTTCATAACCCCCAACAAAAATACCTATAGCGATGATCAAGATCAGGATCAACCGGCGCACTTTTAAAAAACCAACTTTAACACGCATAAGTAAGATCATACTCAGTGAAAACAAGAGACTCAAGCATTAAATTTGGGGAGTATAGGGGAGAAGGCCAAGGTGGCGGGCACGTTTAACGGCAATGCTTATTCTTCTTTGATGTTTGGCACAGATACCGGTTCTGGCTTTACCTAAAACTTTGGCGCGGTCACTCATATACTTTTCTAAAGTACCCACATCTTTATAATCGGGTACTGTTTTACTTTTACAAAAGGGGCAATTTACAGGAACAGCTTCCTCTTTAATAATCCTTCTTCTTTTTTTGAGATCTTTTTTCTTTGCCATGAGTTAATTGTCAAATGTTAATTTGTTAACCGTCAGAAGGGAATGTCTTCTTCGTCCGGTTCTTCAGCCTTTTCCTCCTTGGCCTCGCCGGAGTCTTTGACGGAGGCGGGTTCTGTCTTTTTTCCTTTTTTAATAGGTTTTTCCTTTACTTCTTGGGGTGCAACCTGTGTTTCAACTGCCTGTTCAGGAATTTCTATCCCCGCCTCGGGGACAGCCGTTCCCCCTCCTTCCGGAAAATCGCTTTTCTTATCGAGTATCACCATGTCGCTAATTACCACTTCGGTCCTTTGTTTCTGAGTTCCGTCCTGGCCCTGCCAACTCCTCGTCGAAAGTCTGCCTTCAACGTACACCTTTCTGCCCTTTTTAAGAAGCTGTGCGCAAATTTCCGCCAGTTTATTCCATGCCACAATGTTGTGAAACTCCACATCCTCTTTTTTCTCTCCGCTTTCCAGGGTCCAGCTTCTGTTGGTAGCTACTCCGAAAGTACAGACCGCGGTTCCCTGAGGGGTGTAGCGCATTTCGGGATCCCTTGTAAGGTTCCCAATTAACATTACTTTGTTTAAACTTCGTGCCATATTATTTGTCTTTTCTAATCAGCAAATACCTGATCAAGTCCGCATCAACTCTTAGTTTATCATTTAATGCCTTAACAGACGCCGGGTCAAGTTCAAGCTCAAAAAAGAGGTAAAGTCCAGTTTGGGTTTTGCCGATTTTGTAGGCCAACTCCTTGACTCCCCACTCTTTTGATTCAGAAATTACCCCTTTAAAAATCTTCAAGGTTTTTTCCAAAGTCTCGGTGACTTTTTTCTTCTTGGCAGCTCCCGCCTTGCCATCCAGAACCAAAGTCAACTCGTATTTATTCATATCAGGGGAATTATATCAGCTTCCGATTTTGAACTCAACAACTTCCCCGTCCTTCATAATGTAGTCCCGCCCCTCCGACCGGACCTTACCCAGTTCGCGGCAGTTCTTCCATCCCCCGTTTTCGATAAAATCGTTAAAATCAACAATATCCGCTTTAATAAAATTCTTAATGAAATCGGTGTGGATTACACCTGCCGCTTCCTGGGCATTAATTCCACTTTTGATAGTCCAGGCCCGGACCTCTTTCTCCCCCGCGGTTAGAAATGTGATTAACCCCAAAGTTGCAAAAGCTTTTTGGATCAATCTTTCGAGACCCGATCTCTTAATTCCCAGGTCCTGCAAATAAACTCTCTGATCCTCTTCACTAAGTTCTGAAAGTTCGCTCTCAGTCTTTGCACAAATTGCCACAATTTGATTTTTGGCGATTTTGAATTCTTCTGCATATTTAGACTCGAGGGAATCCGCATTTTTAAGATCGCTCTCATCAACATTAAGAACAACCAGAATTGGTTTGGCCGTAAGAAGGCTCAAGCTTTTGGCAATTTTCTCTTCCTCTTCGGTTAAGCCCACTTCTCTGGCAGGGGTACCCTTTTGAAGTTCGTTCTTTAGTTTTGTGACAACTTGCCACCATTTAATTAAATCTTTATCTGGAGTATTGCCCGGGTCTTTTTGTTTTTCCAGAGTTTGAAAGTCGGCAAGGATCAGTTCCGTTTCCACAACTTCAAAATCCGTTTTCGGGTCGGAAACCCCCTGTTTAATAATATCCGGGTCGGTAAAAGCCCTGACCACATGACAAACCGCAGAAGTTTCACGGATATGAGAAAGGAATTTGTTCCCCAACCCTTCGCCTTTTGACGCACCGGCAATAAGACCGGCAATGTCCACGAATTCAACAGTCGCAGGAACCTCTGGAGGGAGATTGGTCATATTTTCGGACTTTTTTGTTACTTCAGCCAATTGTCTTAATCGATCATCCGGCACAGGAACCACGCCAATATTCGGTTCAATTGTGGCAAAAGGAAAGTTTGCCACATACGCCAGCTGCTTTTTTAGAAGAGCATTAAAAAGTGTCGATTTTCCAACATTCGGTAATCCAACTATTCCGACAGAAAGACCCATATGAAGCTATATTAACACTTTCAATCTATTTTATCCTTGTAACCTCCGCTACAGATATAAGGAAAGTTCATCTTCATTTCATCCATCGGATGAGCGGCCCAAATTTTGTTAATCCGGACAAAGGAGACAGAATCAAAATAAGTCAGAGGGCAAAAACGATCGCGAATTAATGAAGGCGAGCCAAACTCCCAGTGAATGCCATATTTATCCTCATTATTCACACCCATGCTCCAGCCTGGACCGGCATTTCCAATAAAGTCTCCCGTTTTAATTTTGGCTCCCCATTTTATACTCTTTCCGAGTGAATCGCCCGCTAACTCTTTGTAGCGCAGTTCGTAAACCCCACTCTTTACAAAAACACCAGCCAGTCCCGAACTTTCGTGAATAACTTGAACAACCACCCCATCGGATGAAGAAATAATCGGCACCTGACTGGGCCAGGCAAAATCAATGCCAGGATGACCAGAACCTCCGGGATGGTAAATTGTCTCACCCATCGGTGTTAATAAAGCTTCGGCATCATATTGGGGAGCAAAGGGTAAGCCAATAGCAACATGTTTATGGGGCAAATAAACCCAGGGTTGCGCCAACGCCAAAACAATAAATAAAACAAGAACACTAAAAGTGATTCCAGCCCATTTTAAAACTTTCATTTTATTTATTATACACAGAAAAAGAATTTGGGATCTTAGACCCGATAATCCTTGCGAATTATTTGAAGAGGATCATCAGAAAGAAGAAAACGACGAGAAATAGGGCAAGCCATAAGGATGTCGAAACAACAACTTTAACCGCCTCTTTTTTCTTACCAGCAAAAAATAATTTATATGGTTTATAAAATACCATCAAACCACAAATCAGGGCCGAAGTAGAAAAAAGGAGAAGAAATGCCACAGGGCCGAAATAAGGGTTAATTTTGGGGAAAATGTTTGGTCCCTGCCAAATGATAATTCCAACTAAAGAACAATATATCGCCACTCCCAAAGCCTGCAAAAACCCAAGCTTCTTAATTCCCACAATTTAATTGTACACCATCTACTCTTTTTAAAGGGAGTGTCAATTCTTTAGGCTAACCACCTTTCTCCGAACAACCAGCATTAAACTAAAAAGCCCATTCTCTAAAAAACAAGATGCGGGGTAAAGCCAGGTAACCAAGGAGTAGTTTTGAAGGGCAATGATGCCCAGTAAGTTATTGAGTGCCGATAGGGACCAGCTAAAAAGTGTTTCTGAGTGAGGTTTCGTCCAAGATTTCCTGACAGTAGGAATCATCCCCAAAAAATTAATTGTTGCCAGTAAAATTGCCGAAATCACGGCTTGTTTTGCCAAAAGCCACATTCCGACCGCAACTAGAGAAAATATAAAAGACGCTGTATCGGCCTTAGTAATATCTTTTTTTCCACCGCGCATCGCCAAAATAAAAGTAGTCAGACAAAGAATCGCCGTTGCCAAAGTCACAAAAGCCCCCGCTCCGCCACCTGCGCTAATTTGCTGAGCAAAAATAATAAATGTTATAAAACTCCACAAGAACCAGCTATAAACATGCGGTTTGGTCTTTCCTTTTAGTGTGTCCCGAAGGTACGGAATATAGCCAACAAAAGTCAGGACTACAGCCACTATACCCAACGAATATTTAATCCCCACCATTGACCAAATTATACAGTAAAAATGTGCTATCATTCGCCAAAATGATTGAACGGAAAATTTTTGAGATCGGAGAAATCGAAAGAGACTTTTTTATGAGGGGCCCAGTGAAAGTCGCTTGTCAGCCGAAAGGATTTAACAGATGGTGCACGCTTCCCTACCCGGGCCACAAAAACGGTTGTCCAAATTTCGGAACACGCAAAGATTGTCCGCCGTCTGCTCCCTACTTTTTAGATTTATATAAACCCGAGGTCTACGTTGCCTTTATGTTTTTCAATTTTGGACAGTATTTGGAGCAAAAAAGGCAGTTGCATCCTGACTGGACATCAAAAGCTTTGAGAAACCCGCGGCATTTTCAAAAACATTTAGACAGCAAGCTTAAGAGTTTTGTAATTTCAAAATTGGACGATCCGAACTTTAAAACATTTCAAGCCGTTTTTAGTGCCGAGGCGATGGGAGTAAATACGCACCTGACCGCACGAAGGGCAGGAGTCGAGCTTGAATGGCCACCGAGGAAAAATATGTACAGAATTACTCTTCTTGCCCAAACTATATAACGATTCTCTATTTTTGAACTTTAGACTCCTCAATTTCCCTCAGAGAAAGGACAAGAAAAATTATTAGTAATACTAAAGTATTGACAGGTGCCAGCCAGAAAGGATATTCCCGACCGAAAGCTTCCAAAACCATTAAAATTCCAAGAGAACCGACTGAATACATTGCGCCATTTTTTAGATACGCAAATTTGGTAATCACATCAATTCCCCGAACCGTAAATTCCCTGACAATAAATGCACCCAGTCCGTTTCCCAAAATTATCAACGGCACGGAAAGTGTAAAGGCAAATGCTCCGATTACGCCGTCGATTGAAAAAGAAGCGTCCAATACTTCCAAAAATAAAATTTTACTGATTGCGCCAATATTGGAACCAAGTAGTTTTGCTTCCTCCGCCGCAGCATTTTTCTTAAATCCGTCGGTAATAAAAAATGCAGTCGCGCCGACTGATGCGGCAAGAGCCATGGCCGGCTGCACCTTTACGGCAAAATAGATAACCACGGTTAAAAAAATCGACGAGATTGCATAAAACCAAATTGACTGTCTGTGGATAAAGCCCTCAACCAAGAAAGCATATTTTTTTTCCTCCATAAAAAGCCAGGAGAGAAATACTAAGAAAAGATAAATTCCACCACCAAGAAGCAAAATCGGTTTTGACGCATTCAGGGAATTTGCGACAGTTCCGTCGTGGGAGGAAAAAGCGCTGATTAATTGGGCAAAATTGAGGTTGGTATTTGAAACCCAGACAATCAGGAAAGGCAATGCTCCCCTTACTATGACTACCGCAAAAATAAGTCCCCAGGTCAAAAAGAATTTTCTGAACTTCGGAGTAACCGTTGCCAGAACATGGGCGTTAACAATTGCATTATCAATACTTGAAACAGTTTCGAAGAGAGCCAGACCGATGATGACTACAATGACGTTCCAAATCACATCTAATTATCGGTTTTCCTTAGGGTTAAAACAATCCCGAGTACAAAGACCGTGATCATGTCGAGCTGACACAAAATGCAAACCGGGCAAACAACGTGGAGCTGGAATAGTTCCCTGTAGGCAATGTAAAGGCAAAACACCAAACCGAAAGTGGCCATTCCCAAAACCAATTTTGCATTTTTCTTGAAAGCCCCGATTAGAATAAAAATATAACCAGTAAGTCCAATAAGGGCTGTCGGGATTCCAAGCGTATCCGAAACTTTTCCCCAAATAATTGCATTGCAATTGACAGTTGAATTTATATTGCATGGCTGAAAACTCGGTTTGAAATACCTCTCCCAAAGAAGAAAAAGTGCCAAACAGACCCCGATTCCTGCCAAAATTTTTACCCAGCCAAAATATTTTTCTCTCACTAAATTAAGTATATCAGAAATTTACTGAGCGGGAGAAGCAGATGGAGCCGGAGAACCTTGAGGCCTAAAAGACTCGGGATTAATTTGAATAGTGGATGCGGTTACACTTCCGTCAGAGTTAGCTGCGCCAAACACCATGACATTGCTACCAATCTTAAGATCTGTTTGAGTGGCAGTAACCGTGTTTGAATAAGTCGTCGATGTCGAAAAAAGCACAATCTTACTGCTTCCGTCGCTCAGTTTAACAGTAATTGATTTGGCATCCGCCGAAAGGATACTACCGATTACTGCCCCACCGCGCATCCCGCCATTTTGGCCAGTTCTTGTGCCCGTAAACCTCTGGAAATTACCGGTTCCAGCTGCACCGGTTGCCCTTTTTCTAAGAACGTAATTTCTGTATTGGTAGCCGCCAAAGAATCCGGCTCCAAGGCCTACCAAAACCAGAATTATCGGGACAATCACCTTTGCGTTTTTCATCTTTTGTATCTTAGATTATATCACCTGAGAGGAAGCTTAAATTATTGATTTTCTTCAAATAGCCTTCTTATATCCTTTTGCTTGATAACACATCCGCCGCTTCCGCTTTCTCCATACCGGCAGCCGGGACAATATTGCCCGTCCGGCAATTTAATATAAACATTCCGGTCAGGGACACCGTTAGGCCTTACCCCACCCTGATGAACTTTTTTCACACACTGCATTTCATTCAAAACATGATATGAACTAAAGGAAGGCTTAAATCCAACACCTTGAAGAACGTCTCTGGTCCCAAAGGTTGCCTCATCAGATAAATGAGTTACAAAATCTTGAACCCGCCACGATTTCAGAATTTCCATGGGGCAGATTATACATTATAAGCCATATTTAGGCAACCACAGATTGAAGGACTATTCATATCCCGGTTGCACTTTCCCGTCGTAATCTCCACTGCAAATTATGGGATACCAGTGTAAAGTAAGCCAGAGGAAGAAAATATGGAAGTGGTGACATCGCAACCGGAAGAAAAAGAAACAAAACTCTCACTTCCAGCAAAATCCTCCTTAACCATTCCATATTTTTTTATTTTAACATTACACTGTTATCTTGATCATTGTATGGAATGGGGAGAAAGTTACAGTAAGGCGAGCCGGAAGGAGAAGGCGCAGAATAATCGCAAGGACAAGGATTGGTATCGCGAATTGCCTTAGGTATTATTGAGTTTTCCTTTGTTACACCCTTTGCAACATACTGAACATACACATCACTGGTCATGTGATTAAAAATCGAGTCCTGACCATTGTACCAGTCAAAGTTATGAAATCCGGGTCTTTTCTGCGTTTGCAAAAAAATATCAAAGGCGTGAGTTTTAGTTAGAGCCGCATATCCAACCAGTTGTCCCGCTTTAACATCGGAGCCCTGCTTTAAACTCGACAAAATAATAACATGGGTAAATCCGAAGACCCAACCATCAAAAGGCCTTTGTTGAATAATAAATTGGTCGGTCCCCTGTTCGGTATAAATGATATTTCCATCAAAAGGGGCAAACACGGGCACGGCATTATTTGTTCCTAAATATATTTCCTTAGGAACAAAATAATGTTTCAATGAGCCTTGGGCTTCTTTGCCTTCAAATGCAGAGGAAAATCCGTAAACATGGCCAAAACAACTTCTAAACTTCGAGATTCCAGCAATTTTTGATAAATCAGTGGGGTTGGCAACTATAACTATGTCTCCCGGCTGGGGATTTGCCGGTGTGATATTTTTTTGACCAACGAACGCAAAAGTCAAAACACTTAAACCAACAACCACAATTGCCAGTAACACCCATCTAAACCATTTCCACATATTATTGAGGTTTATCTTTCATAACTAAACGGCTTGGTGAAAGAATAATTTCCGGAGCAAGAACCGTCTTGAATTTCAGCTTTAATATGATGGCTGTCGATAAGCTGCACCAAAAATAATTTCCCCTGAAAGTCGCCACTCCCGGCGTTGTAACAATAGATATTTCCATCTGCTTTGACTTCGCTTGGTTCGCGATTAACTAAACCTGAATGAATGGGGCTAAAAAATCCGATTGTGCCTTTTCCATTATTTAAATCTCCCCCAATGGAAATCTCGCCGGTTATCCCGTCATAGTTATTGTGTATAAAGGCCAAGCCCCCATTTCGAAACTCCACACTGTCATTTTTATCTTTAGGCTTTTCGCTAAACCACATGCCCTGAATTGTCCCGACAAGATCCTGATTAACTTGCCCACAAAGAGGTGGAATTGTTCGCGGAGCAAACTTACCAGTATTCTGATCGATTCCGCCCAATTTTGCGTAAAACTGATTTTTTAAATCCCCAGAGTATAAATCAAAAGTGCACATGATATGAGCACGCCTGTCATCGTTATAGTAGCTCCAATCGACATCGCTATCGGGAGCCTTGTTATAATTTGCCGCCCAGATTTCAAACGCAAGGCCGGTGGAACCCGGCATAGTTGGTTCTTTGCCGGTATATCCCAATAAATCTCCAGCTTTGACCCTCAGATTTGAGTGGAAATAACATTGACCTTCCGTATAAGTATGACCGGGCTTGACTATGTCGTATTTACAACCATTGTCATTTTTTGGCCAACCGGATTTAAGTAAGGGCGACGCCTCGGTTAAATTAGCAAAGGTTAGTGTTAGTCCCTGGCAAACTTCAATATCAATAGTTATTCCATGGTCATTGTATTTACCGGTTTTTTCATCTTTTTCCAATATGGCAGTAATGTTTGTTACCCAGCCATCGGCCGGTGCATACACCGCAACCTTGTCATTGTTCACCGCGCCAAAATAATTATGATCAGCAGGTGAAGTATGTCCCGGAGGAGAAATGTTTCCAAGCGGCAAAATAGCAGAGACTCCTTTTAGATCAATCAAGGGATAGGTTAAAACTCCCGACAAATCTTTCGGGCAAGCAGGATATATACCCAAACTACTTTTTGCTCTATCTAAAACGTTATCAGAACTTTTATTTTTTGTGGAGAAATATATACCCCCAATAATAACGGCAACGATAGCGATAATTATTAGGAAAATTAATGGAGTCAAACCATTTTGTAAATTCTTACGTTTCATCCGGCAGTAACTCTAGTATAACTTTATTATCGCAACAATATCAATGGATCAAAAATGAAGGACTGATAAATTTACTCGTATCTTAGTGCTTCAATGGATTCGACGAGCTCACCATTTCAACTTTACTCATAGCGTAAAGCTTCAATTGGTTGAAGATCAGATGCTTTCTTAGCCGGATACCAGCCAAAAATAATTCCAATTGCTCCGGAGACTCCCATTGCCAAAACGATTGACCCTAAAGCAATTGTAAACGGAAGACTGATTACCTTGGAAATAACAAATGATAAAAGGATTCCGACCAGCATCCCCAGAATTCCCCCAACGAATGTCAGGATTATGGATTCTGCTAAAAACTGAGTAATAATATCCCTTTTCTTGGCGCCAAGTGCCTTTCTAAGTCCGATTTCGCGTGTTCTTTCGGTAACGGTAACTAGCATTATATTCATAATTCCGATTCCCCCTACAATTAAAGAAATTGCCGCAATACCGGATAGAAGCGCCGTAAAAGTTCCAGTAACGGAAGATGCCGTAGAAAGAATGTCATTCTGAGAAAAGATTGAAAAATCGGCATTTGCGGGGCTACTTATCTTGTGACGGTCGAGTAAAACATAGCCGATTTCATCCTCCGCCGCGGTCATAACGTCTGAACTTTTTGCCTGAACCGCTATTGAGGTCAAACTTATGGCACCAAATAGAACTTTCTGAGCGGTAGAAAGCGGAACATAGATGACCTCATCAGCATTACCAAAGCCAGTTCCGCCTTTACTGACGGTTATTCCGATTACTCTAAAGGACTGCCCCTGAATTCTTACAGACTGCCCGATAGGATCGGTAGTACCAAAAAGATCCGTTACAACGGCTGGTCCCAAAACCGCAACTTTCGACTGTCTGGCATCATCGCCCTCGCTTAGAAACTGTCCTTCAGCAATGCCGACCTTGTGGATCGAAGAATAAATTGGCATCACTCCTGTAACCGATGTATTTGTATTTTTGCCTCCTGCAGTCACCTGAGCGCGTCTGGAATACTCGGGCGAAACATTGGCTACATCCGTAACGGTTGGAGAGGTAGCAATGGCTTGGGCATCCTCAAGAGTTAATGTGGTTGCGCTCCCCGCTCCTCCCTGAATAAACCCTCCGCGCTGGCTTCCCGGAGAAATCGTCAAAAGGTTGGCCCCCAGAGACTCAATCTGACTTGAAACTGCCGCCTGCGAACTTTGCCCTAAGGAAACTAGAGCAATAACGCTTCCGATTCCGATGATTATACCGAGCATTGCCAATCCTGTTCGGAGTTTATTAAGTGTCAGGGTCCTCCCTGCTTCTTCAACTATTTCTTTGTATTCCATAAATTTAGTGATTAGGAATTAGTATTTAGAATTTGGTTTATTTTTCTAGTTTCTAACTCCTAAATTCTAACTACTCTTTGTTTGTGCCCATTCCCGTCTTCTACAATTTTTCCGTCCCTTAAGTGAATAATACGTTTCGCATGTTCGGCAATGTCCGGTTCGTGAGTAATCATTAAAATTGTATGTCCTTCTTCATTTAATTTTTGAAAAATCTCCATGATTTCTTCGGCTTGACTACTGGCAATGTTCCCGGTTGGCTCATCAGCCAGGATTATGGCCGGGTTTAGAATGAGTGCTCTAGCAATAGCCACTCTTTGCTGTTGACCACCGGAAAGCTGGGAAGAAGTATGGTCCATCCTGTCCCCTAGTCCAACCATTTTCAGATATTTTTCCGCCAGCGGGATTCTCTCATTCTTAGGAACTGCATCATACATCATGGGGATCATCACGTTTTTCAGAGCCGAGGTTCTGGGAAGCAAATTAAAAGCCTGAAAAACAAAACCGATTTTTTTATTTCTGATTTCGGCCAACTGATCGTCATTTAAGTTTTCAACATTGGCCCCATCCAAAACATATTTTCCCGAAGTTGGAGTATCCAAAGCCCCAAGAATGTGCATCAGGGTTGATTTACCGCTTCCCGAAGGGCCCATTATGGCCACAAATTCACCCTTACCGATACCGAAGGAGACATCGTCGAGGGCAACAGTTTCAACCTCACCCGTGTCGTAGATTTTGCTGACGTGGGAAACTAAAATAATCGGAGTCATATTACCTCCCTCCCGTAGTCACCCGGGCCGCTCCTCCTCCGCCAAACCCTCTTAAGGAGCTGCTAAATACCGAGGTGCCTCCCGAGGAAGAAGTCGTTGTCTTTGATGTGGTTCCTGTAATTACAGTTTGGCCTTCAGTTAAGCCCGAAATAATAACTGTATCGGTATCGTCCGAGATTCCTGTTTCAACCGCCACATCAACTTCTTTGCCGCTTACCAAAGTTTTTGCATAAGTAGTTCCACTCCGGGTGACAAGCGCGGCTGACGGCAAATATAGAGCATCGGTTGCAGTGTCTGTAATTATATCGGCAGTTGCGGCCATGTTGGGCAAGATTTGATCCGACCCGCTATCAAGCTTGATATTAACTCCGTAGCTTGTAACGTTAGAGGAAATCGTACCGATTCTATCCACAGTTGCCACAACTCCGGTAAAAGTTTTGTCTGTAATCGAATCAAAAGTAACTGTAGCCTTCTGACCAATCTTAACGTTTGGCACGTCGGTTTCACCCAAAGTCACATTAACAATCGGAGTCGCATCATTCTTGATAACTGCAATCCTCTGTGAAGAAACTGCGCCAGTTGTCGAGTTTGTACTGGCCGTAATGACCATGCCTTCGACTAAATTAATATCCGCAATCGTTCCTGTATAAGGAACCGTAATCGTCGGGGAGCTTAATTGTAAGTTTATGGCGGCATTGTTGAGAGAAATATTAGCCTGTGCAAGCGTCGTTTGCTGATTTAAAAAACTCGCCTCGGAAGCTTTCCAGGCATCATTTTCCTGAATATAAGTCGGGTCGGTAACGTCCAGCGTCCTTGCTACTGCGTCATTCATAAACTTGGAGTTTGCTGCATACTCGGCCGCCTGCATATTATAGTAAGCATTATTTGCCGAAACTAGGCCACTTTTGGCTGAATAATAACTGGCAAGAGCCTGTAAATATTGTTGCTCCCCGCCGGTATCAAGAGTAATACTGGCAATTTTTTGACCCTTGATAATCTTGTCGCCGTCTTTAACGTAAACAGCATTAACAATCCCCGAGGCTTGAGTACTTATAGGCAAAACACTGGTCGAGATAGCCCTGCCTGAAGCGGATATTGTGGAAACCACCGTACCTTTCTGAACAGTCGATGTTTGGTATTGAACCTTGCCGCTTTTGGCCGAGGCAATTTTCCAGATTCCGAAAATCAAAATAATTATCACTGCGACCGCGCTGATTAGCCTTTTTTTATCCACTCGAAGCCAATCCCAAAAACTTTTCGCTTTCTGGACAACCTTCTGCCACACGTTTAATTTAACTTCAATTTTTGCCATAAACAAGGGATATACTATTATACCCTTAGGCATATTTTGAGTCCATATTCTTAGAAAAAGCTGAAAAATGCTCAGCATGGTAAAATAGCTTGAGTCATGAAATCTGAACGTGAACAGAAACTAGGAAGATCGTGGATCGGCTCATTTATTGTATCCGCCATCGACCAGGCGTTGCAGTCCGACAAACCAAAAGGTCGGGAAACGCACGGTGGGCACTGTATAAACCTAACCGACATGATTATTGCCCCGCTTGTGATAGAAAACATTCCCGTTGAAACACTTGAGCACCTGAAGATCGAGTTTATATCACCTAATAACGAGGCCGAGACTGTCGAACAAGCTGACAGAGGTTTACGCCAAATTAAAGAGGTGCTTACTATCGAGTTTGGGGAAGAGGTGCTCCGGCGTCTCAAACTCTCTATTGAAAAAGAAAGCGTCCGAAGGCTTACTCATAATTAAATTTATTAAGCAGTAGGAAACTGTACTGAAAATGTTGTTCCCTGTCCGAGTTTACTTTCAACCTTGATTCTCCCTCCGAGCTTGTCAACTATTGATTTAGCGATAGAAAGGCCAAGTCCATACCCGTCCACTTTTTCTTTACACCGGGAGCATTCAGCCCGATAAAACCTCTCAAAAATATGGGGAAGATCAGCCTCAGAAATACCAATTCCGTAATCTTTAACTTCAAGAATTCCGTCGCTCTTGGTCTTCACCTCCACACTTTTACTTTTGCCTGAGTATTTGATTGCGTTTTCAATCAGTATTGTTGAAAGTTCGGTGAGTGCGTCTTCGTTCCCTTTTACCAGCGCTTTTTGTAATTTTGTAGTAATTTTAATCTTTTCTTTATCGGCAAGGGGCCCAACCTTCCCAATAACTTTTTTGACAACCTCAACCAGATTAAGTCTCATTATCTCAAGCCTCAGGTCAGAATTCTCGTATCTATTTAGTTCAAGCAAATAGTTCGAGAGTTTTTGCATGCCATTCACGTCTTCCAAATTACTTTGTAAGAGTCTTTTGTATTCCGACGGTGGCATACCTTTATCACGAAGCGCAACTTCAATCTCGGTCTTAAGAGAGGTCAAAGGGGTACGAAGTTCATGCGAGGCATTACTCACAAATTCCTTTTGCTCTCTGACCATTTTTGAAATCGGGTCAAGTGTTAAGCCAGCCAAAAAATACCCGCCAAGGCCCGAGATAACCAAAATTGCAAGATTGATTAAGCCGAGAGCTGAAATAATCCGAAGCCTTGCCGCCTCAACCGGTTCCTCGCTCGGAGACCGTGACTCGGGCGGAACCGGAAGGCCGTTTTGTATCAAAAAATTGCTGATAGTATCGACTCTTGCCTGCCTCGCTTTCTGCATATCACCGATTCTGACAAGCTCCCGATTGACGCCGGCGTAAATTGCCACGGAAAAGCTCAGGCTTATAGCCATAATAATCAGCAAATACCAACCGGTTAATTTTATACGGGCTTCCTTAAACATTTTCGATTTTGTAGCCAAATCCTCTTACTGTTTTTATAATATCTCCTCCAATCTTGTCCCTCAAATACCCGATAAAAACTTCAACCGTATTGGGAAGAATGTCGCTTTCATAATCCCATACATGGGCAATAATATTTTCCTTCGAAACAACTTTGCCGGAGTTCCTCATCAAATATTCCAGGAGGGCGAATTCTTTTCGCGAAAGTTCAATACTTTTCCCGTCTTTTCTGACATCAAAAGTGTTGGAATCCAATTCCAAACTTTTAACTTTTAACTTTTCACTTTTAACTTCCTGAGGCCGCCTTGCCAAAGCCTTAACCCTTGCCAAAAGTTCCTCAAAAGCAAATGGTTTAACCAAATAATCATCAGCACCGCTATTTAAGCCCCCGACTTTATCCGCAAGTTCTCCACGGGCGGTGAGCATCAAAATTGGGACATGATTTTCTTCAACGCGAAGTTTTTTACAAATTTCCATTCCGTCCATCTTCGGAAGCATCAGGTCCAAGACTATCACATCATAATCCTCGGATGAGGCCATGTCGTAACCCTCCTCACCATCATAGGCCACATCGGTTGCCCAAGTTTCCTGTTCAAACCCGCGTTTTATGGAGTTGGCAATTTTGTGCTCATCCTCTACAACTAATATTCGCATGAGGCTATATTATACTCCCTTGGCTGAAAAATAGCTGAAAGCAGGTTCGGTAGCGTTATCTAACACTTGAAACACCGGGTTTATATGGGTTACAATTTTCACTTGTGGCAAACGACAACATCATTGAAGTAAAAGATTTAGTTAGAAAGTTTGGCGAATACAAAGCGGTTGACGATATCTCTTTTAACGTCAGGCGGGGGGAAATTTTTGCTTTCCTGGGCCCGAACGGTGCAGGCAAGACAACCTCCATTAAAATGCTGACGACCCTACTTCACCCAACCTCCGGTCAAATTATGATCAACGGCTTTAATCCCGTAACCCAACAACATGAGACTAGAAAGTCTTTCGGAATTGTTTTCCAGGATCCCTCTCTTGACGACGAACTGACCGCCTACGAAAACCTTGAATATCACGGAGTCCTTTACGGAGTCTCAAAAAATTTACGAAGACAAAGAATTGAGGAACTTTTAAAGTATGTTGATCTCTGGGAGAGACGCAAATCCTTGGTCAAAACTTTTTCAGGAGGAATGAAGAGAAGACTTGAAATCGCCCGTGGGCTTCTTCACCACCCCAAGATTTTCTTTTTGGACGAACCAACCTTGGGTCTGGACCCCCAAACCAGAAATCACATCTGGAGTTATATTAAAAAGTTAAATAAGAATGAAGGAATTACGGTCTTTTTTACAACACATTATATGGATGAAGCGGCGCGTGTTGCCGACCGTGTTGCGATCATCGACCACGGCAATATTATTGAAGCCGGAACTGTTCCCGAACTTCTCAAAAAGACAAAGAAAACTACCTTGGAAGATGCATTTTTGGCTCTGACCGGACACGAAATCAGGGACGAATCAGTCGGGGCGCAGGAACATTTTAGAATGCGCCACGGCACCTGGAGGCATTAATTGTAAGTTATGAATTCTATCTACATTCTTTGGCTAAGACAACTCAAAAGATATTTCCGCTCAAAATCAAGAATAATCGGAACTTTGGGTCAACCGATCTTGTTCCTGGTCGCACTCGGTTTCGGCTTAGGGCCGGTTTTTGCTAAAGCCGGGCAGGGAAATTATCTCGAATTTATCGCTCCCGGAATAGTCTCAATGAGCATTCTTTTTACTGCAATATTCTCCGGGATTGAAATTATATGGGATCGGCAATTCGGCTTTTTGAAAGAAACTTTGGTAGCCCCAATTAAGAGGTGGCAAATAATGATTGGTAGAACCCTGGGGGGTGCAACCGTTGCAATCTTTCAGGGACTTCTTGTTCTAATTCTTTCCTTATTCTTCGGATTCAAAATCGAAACATTTGCAATGATCCCCCAAATGCTCATCTTCATGATTTTGATCGCACTTCTTTTTACCGCCCTCGGAACCGCGATTGCCTCGATTCTGGAAGACATGCAGGGCTTTCAACTCATTATGAACTTTTTGATCATGCCGCTTTTCTTTCTTTCCGGCGCGCTTTTTCCGTTACAAGGTGTTCCGGGTGCCTTACAAGTTGTTGCCAGTGTCGATCCCCTTTCTTATGGCGTTGACGGATTAAGGGGTGCAATCACGGGATCGTTTCACTTCGGTCTTTCGATTGATCTTTTAGTTCTGTCAATTGCGACCGCTGTTCTTATCGGAATCGGCACATACCTCTTTTCCAAGATTCAGATCTAGCGGATTAACCCAGATATGACCAAGTACAAGGAATACTTTGACAGGATGGTTTCGGAAAACAAGGAAGCTTTTGGTAAATTCACCCAGATTCATTTCGAATATTCCATTGATCAGGATAAGAATCAAGTAAAGTTTAATGAGGAAGGCGAAAAAATTAATAAAATAATTCACGAATATGAAGATAAGCTTTGCAAACAATCTGAAAAAGCGGGGTTTGGCAGCTACACATCAAATTTGGCTGAAAAATTTCAAGCCGAAGTCAAAAGTCATTTCCCTCTGATTGATCACATTGGAATCATTACCGACAAATTCTCCCTGAAGAAAATTAAACTGACTTAGCTACAAAGCCAGAAAAATTGCCCCGATAATCGCAGCTCCACCCAAGCCCGCTCCCAAAATAGTTGGCCAATCGGTTCCGGTTACCGGGATCACGCGCGGCGTCGTCTGAACAATCGGCGTTGCCGAAGCGGTTGCTGTAGCAGTTGGCGTTGCCGAAGCGGTTGCAATAGCCGTAGCGGTAGCCGTGGGAGTCGGCGACGGGGTTGTGCATAAAGCCAAGTCTGTGGTCCAAGACGCGCCAAGAGAAGCGCAGCAAAATTGCTGCGTGCCACAGGAAGATATCTGACCAACGTTGCCTATGTTTGAGCAACTTAACTCCTGCGGACTACCGTCAGCGTTCGGAGGATTACAATTTCTGAGTAAGTCCGGTTGCCCTGAAACCGGACATGCTTCCGCCGCCGGACAGATACTCCCCGATGCTTTCTCTTGAATAGTCTGCTGTTGCCTAACCAGAAGCACCCCTGCAACAACACCCAACATTAAAAAAATAACGATACAAATTGTAATGATAATAATACTTTTGTTACCCTTCCCTGATTTTTTGTTTGTAACTGTTTCAAAAGGAGAGATTGGAGGATTTTGATTCGGCATACTATCAATCATTATATTGCATAGAATAATAAACTTACAACTTCTTAATTACTTGACGTGTTTATCTGAGACACTAAAGCCAAGCTTTTGGATTTGTTCTCTTACCTTATCCGCTTCTTCAAATTTACCCTCCGAACGCAGTATCTCTCTTTCCTTGATCAAAACTTTAATATTCTCCGGAATCTCTACTTTCTTAGTCTCCCCCAGTTTTAGTCCAAGAATCTCATCAAAACTCATGCTCAAATCATATTTATCTTCCGACGGAATATTACTCTTTAGCATTTCCCACAAAACCGCCAAAGCTTTTGGGGTACTCAAATCATCGTTAACTGCCTCCATAAATTGATTTCTATAATCTTCGATCTTCTTCTCCTTCTCCTCAGAAAGTACCGTTCTATCAGCTTGGTCTTTGAGTAATTTGATTTGGTTTCGTAACCTCTCCAAAGCATTTTGGGAGGCAGACAACGAATCCCAAGTAAAATTTAGCGGATCCCGATAGTGAGCACCGAGGTAAAGGTGTCTGAGAGCCAGCGGATCAAATCCCTTCTTCTCCACGTCGTCAACTGTGTAAAAATTTTGCAGACTCTTGCTCATCTTTTTCCCATCGATAGTTAAGAAAGCCGTGTGCAACCAATATTTTACAAACGGGGATTTGCCTGTTGCGGCCTCACTTTGGGCAATTTCGTTAGGGTGATGAATACTAATATGATCTTCCCCGCCTGTGTGGATATCGATCTGGTCGCCCAAATATTTCATACTCATTGCCGAACACTCAATATGCCATCCGGGAAAACCGTCTCCCCAAGGACTTTCCCAATGCATGGTGTGATTTTCAAATCTACCCACTCTCTTAAACCAAAGCGCAAAGTCCTGAGGATTTTTCTTGTGTTCCCCGGTTTGAACCCCGCTTCTCACCGCGACTTTTTTATCTTCAAGTTTCTGGCCGAAGGCTTCGCCATATTTTGGAAACTTAGCAATATCAAAATAGACCGCCTCGGGGGTGTCGTAAGCAAAACCTCTGTCCATTAATTTTTGTACAAGTTCAATTTGCTCTTTAATGTGGTCAGTGGCTTTGCAGATAATATCGGGCCTTATTATGTTCAGCTTGTCCATCGAATCGTAGAAATTTTTTGTGAAGAATTCAGCAACTTCCCAGACGGTCTTGCCTTGTTTGATAGCCCCTTTTTCCAACTTATCTTCGCCTTCATCGGCGTCGGAAACTAAGTGCCCGACATCGGTAACATTTTGAACATGTTTAACCTTATAGCCATTTGCAATCAAAACTCTTTTCAGAATATCATCCGTAACATATTTTCGGCCATGACCGATGTGAGCGTAATCATAAACTGTCATCCCGCATGTATACATTCCCACGTCAGGAGGGTTAATGGGGGTAAACAATTCCTTTTTCCGGGAAAGAGAGTTGGTTAGAAAAATATCAGCCACGCCCTAATTGTAAATTGTAACTTGCGAATTGTAAATTACCCGGATGGCGGAACAGGTTTTTCGACACGGGTTTGCTGTTTTTCGGCTTCCTGTTTTTGCGTCTGCCCGAATCGTCTGCCTCTTTTTGAAGTTGGAATAATTAATTTGTCGTTTGTCATTTGCTCATTTATCATTTGATTTTTTACCGCTTCCGTTTGGGCCTTAAGAACTTGCTTTTGATCCATTGAGAGTTCTGGGTAATCCTCAAGCGGAACTTCTATTCCCTGAGAAATTTTGCCCTGGAGATTTTTGAACAGATCCTGTTTATGAATATCGGAAAGTTCTCTATTAAGGGCTTCCATTCTCCTCCCCGATTTCATCTTGTCCTGAAGTTTTTGCTGATTCTCAACATTTTTTGGCTGATTTTCATTGATCTGATTTGGTTGAGGATTTGAGTGTGAAGTTTCCAGTGATGTAACCTGATCCCTGGCGGTTTTTAGAACTTCCAACGGCTCCTGGCTCAACCGTCTGGCAATTTTTTGTGCAAGATCGCGGGCCGATTGGCCAACTTGTTTGGCAGTATTCATATTTTTAGGTTAGCTCTCTTCTCCCTTCCAACGCCTGAGTTAGTGTCACTTCATCAGCATATTCCAAGTCGGCACCGGTCGGAATTCCCATCCCCAGTCTGGTTACTTTTAATTTTTCATTAGTAACCCTTAACTGTTTTCTTAAATACATTGCCGTCGCTTCACCTTCCATAGTCGGATTTGTCGCAACAATTATTTCTTGCACCCTTTGTCCTTTCCCCTTGGCTCTGTCTAGCAGTTGCTCAATATAAATCTCATCCGGGCCGATATTATCGAGTGGATTAATCGCACCGTGCAAGACATGATACACACCTTTGAACCTTCCGGTTTTTTCAAATGCCAAAATATCAAGCGGCTGCTCTACAACCATTATTTGTGATTGATCGCGGCTTGGATCAGAACAAATCGGACAAGGATCAGTTTCACTGACATTTTTACAGACAGAGCAAAGAACCGTATCTTTTTTTAATCGCGAGACGGATTCTGCAAAATCGTCCAGTTGCGATTGGGGAACATGGAGTAAATAATAAGTTAAACGTTGCGCACTCTTAGGTCCAATACCAGGAAGTTTTTGAAATGATTCAATTAGAGCCGCAATTGGTCTGGCTATCTTCATACTGACATTCTAGCTGAAGTTACTTACCGAGTCCACCCAGAAGACCACTTAAACCTCCACCCATTTCCATCATCTTTTTGGCGGATTCTTTTTGAACATCTTTCATTAAGTCATTAATGAGATCGGTTAATTCTTTCATATCTTCCTCACCTTTTTTGATATAGCGGATCTTTTGATCACCGGTTACAGAAACCGAATAGCCATGCTTTTCATCAGTCTTGATAATTTTCTCAAGCTCCTTTTGAAGCTCCATCGCCTTCTGGCGCATTTTTGCCAGCTCCCCAAGTTGTTTAAATTTGTCAAACATGTCAGTTACCGAAAATTTCCTCGGCGGCCCTAATTATATCTTTATCTTTTCCTTCCGTCAAAACCGCCTCGACTTTAGTTTCCTCAACAACTTTCCTGGGCGGCGGATCAACCAAAACGCAAACAACTCGTGTAGGAGACCGTAAAACTTTTGCAACGGCGTCCTCCAAAACCTGCCGATGATGAGTGTCTTCAAGTCTCTCTTTGTGAAATTTATAATAAACCCCAAGTGTAAGAACTTTTCCGTCATACGTCATCGGTCTCGCGGCTCTCAAAAGTGCTTCAATCGAGGCATTAATTGGTTTAATCAGGGCGAGGATGCTCCGCCACACCTCGTCCCCAACCCCTTCTCCCGCCACCACTTCGGGAGCAGGTTGTCCGAGAGAACCGGAAATTTTTGTTTGAGCCAGATCACTCTTTATATCTTCTCCCACGTAATTGTCCGCGTGTTCGCGAGCGCCAGAAACAATTGTTTGAGTCAGATTCTGGTCAGCGAAAGTCTCCGAGCGGAAGCTGCCAGAATCGATGCCGCTTGCGGCAGACGAGTTTTGTTTCAAGCGAGCGAACTGCGGATGATTACGATCTCCCTCTCCGCACCACTTAATGACCGCAATTTCCAACGGCAGCTCTTCGATCAACGAATCGATAGAACGCACATTAGCATCTTCCAAGAGCTCAATCAGATAAATCAGGCCGTCTGTATTAATTCCCTCCACTTCATCCGTTCCGATACCGGCCTTTGCCAAAAGCGCTGTCCTTAATTTCTTAAGAATTGCCTCCAGAAATGTTTCAATCTTTACACCCTTTACACCCAGCTTTCCGATTTCCCCGATCAGACTTTTTACATCTTTTTTGATTAACAAAGAAACAAATTTGTCCGAATCAAACGCCTTTTTACTAAAAAGGAATTCCTCCAAAAAATCTTTCGTCAGTTCCTTTTCTTCGGCAACAAGCTGCTCCAGAATCTTTATTCCGTCGCGGAAAGATCCGTCGGAGGCTTCGGCAATAAGGCCTAACGTTTCATCATCGATTTTTATTTTTTCTCCGAGGACAGCTCTTTTGAGCGACCGGATAATTTCATCCGGTTTCGCCTTCCTGAAAGGAATGTAAGTTGTACGGGATTTAATCGTGTCAATCAGCTTTTCGGGGTTTGTTGTTGCCAAAATAAAAATCACATGCCCGGGGGGCTCTTCCAAAGTTTTAAGAAGGGCATTACTGGCTTCCGTGGTCAACATATGGGCTTCATCAATAATATAAATTTTTTTCCTAGCAGCTACCGGCGCAAGTTTAACCGCATCCCTCAAAATTCTGACATCATCGATACCTCTATGCGAGGCCGCATCCATTTCAATAACATCCAAATTATTCCCGTTATCGATCGATACACATTGCTTGCATTTTCCACACGGCGGGTTCTTCGATTCACAATTGACTATTTTTGCTAGAATTCTTGCCGCTGAGGTTTTACCGGTGCCTTTTGGTCCCGCAAAAAGAAACGCGTGCGGTGTTGACTTTTTTGACAATATTTTCTCAAGTGATTCGGCCACGTCCCGCAAATCAAGTTCATCCAAGTCTTTCGGTCGATATTTAAGATATAGCGTCATTATTCATGGTGAATCCCCAGTAGATGCAATGCTCCATGTTCTACCAGCTCATATACTCTATCATCAATCAAAATATTTTCATTCTCGGCTTCTTTAACTGCTAATGAATAACAAATAATAATTTCCCCCAAATGAATTTTCCCGTCCGGCGGATATACAAAAAGTTCTTTTATCTCATTTGGTACGAACGAGAGAACGTTATGAACCTTCCGGTCTTTCAAATACTTATTTCCGATTTCCAACATTTTTTTCTCACCGATAATGGCGATGGAGACGTCCGCATCAGACACAATACCATTTTTAGCCAAAAATTCGGCAAGCTTTTTCTTAATCGGTGCAACTTTAACGGGATAGTTAGATTGTTTTGTAATTAGAACTTTGATCATAATTGAGGATATCCCACTACCCACTACTTACTACCTAACCTGCTTTTCACTATCTCCGCAATCTTTCCTCCATCCGCGTTTGGTACTTTATCTTTTACAAATCCTATCACCTTGCCCATGTCAGCAATCGACGCGGGTTTAATTTGAGCAAATGCTTCATCAATAATTTTTATCAATTCTTCCTCGCCCATTTCCGGAGGTAAATACTCCGCCAAGATTTTAAGTTCCGTCTCTTCCTTTGCGGCACGATCCTCCGCACCCGCTTTTTTATACATCTCGATGGCCTCTTTTCTCTTTTTTGCCTCGCGCCGGATTACAACCAGTTCTTCCTCATCATTCAGATCGTGTTGTTTGTCAATTTTTTCGTAATTGAGTGCGGATAGAAGCAGCCTCAAGGTCGAAGTCCTAATCTCATCATGTGCCTTCATCGACTCGCCGATTTTTTTCTGTAATGTTTGAGCTATCATATCTTTCGATCAGACAGAACCTCCCCAAGCAGATGCATGTGCATATGATGAACAAGAGCCGCATCTCCTGCGTTTGTTGTCAATCTAAAGTTATTTATACCCTTTTCTTTTGCAAGTTCTAGGCCCAATTTCTTTATTTCAATCCATAGGGAATCGTCTAAACCGGTAATATCTCTAACGTGAGTTTTCGGAATAATTAAAATGTGGGTATCGGCCTGAGGGTTTATATCATTAATTGCCAATAGATTTTTCGTTTCTTTTAACTTACTTGATGGTATTTCCCCATTAATAATTTTGCAAAACACACAATCTTCCATTTACTTTTTCAGCCTCTCTAAAGTCTCATCAAAACTTAAAAGCTCAGACTTTTCCGAGATTCTTGCTTTCCACTCAATTTTATCTCCCGTCTTTTCCGAAACTACAAGTCGGACTGGAATCCCAATCAAATCCGCATCTGCAAACTTTTCACCGGCTTGAGTATTTCTATCATCCCAGAGAACATCAATCCCCTCTTTTTCAAGATTCTCGCAGATTTCTTTTACATCCTTTGCGCCGGGTAGTTCGACCAAGTGAACATCAAAAGGCGCAACAACTTTTGGCCAAATGATTCCGCGTTCATCATTATTAACTTCAACCAATGCTCCCATCACTCTTGTCGGCCCGATTCCATAACTTCCAAACCAGACCGGCTTTTTAAGTCCCTTATCATCCGAATAATAGACCCGCATTCTTTCGGCAAACCATGTTCCAAGCGGAAATATATTACCGACCTCGATTGATTTTGCACCTATTACCTCTCCCTTTTTGCATCCGGGACACTTTTCGCCTTCCTTTCCCGTAAAAATCTCTTTATTTTCACCCCAGTCGCAGGCGTCGCAATGATAGATAAAATCCTCTCCCCCTTCAGCCAACACCTGAAATTCATGGGTATGTTTATCCGTAAATACGCCTCCGGAAGCTTCCGTTATACGAAAATCAAAACCAATTCTTTTAAAAATCTTCGAATACGCTTCTTTAACTTTCTCGTAATAATCCATCAAATCGCTTTCGGAGACATGTGCAGAATAAAGGTCTTTCATCATAAACTCCCTACCCCTTAAAATTCCACTTCTTGCCCTCGCTTCATCCCTAAATTTCGTTGAGAAATGATAAACGTAAACCGGCAAATCCTGATAGCTTTTGATATTCTTTCGAAGCAAATCCATTACTACCTCCTCATGGGTAAAGGCAAGGCCGTAATCCTTATCCTTCATTTTAAATTGATACATAATCTCTTTAGCTTTTTCCCAACGTCCAGTCTCTTCCCAAACACTTCTCGGGTGAAGTAGAGGCATCAGCATTTCCTGTCCGCCGATAGCATTCATCTCTTCTCTAATTATTTGGTTGATTTTGGTTACTACACGAAAGCCCAACGGAAGAAGAGTCCAACTGCCCGACATCAGTTGATCGATAAATCCAGCCCGGACCAGAAGTTTATGATTAATGCTTTCCGCATCCTTAGGCGCTTCTTTACGTGTTTTTGGGAAAAGCTGTGATTGTTTCATCTTACGAAGCTATTGTAACACACTACTTTGCCATCGAATTCAGGAAGCCTTGAATACCACCAGAAGTAATCAATCTCCGGATATCCCCAATCGTTATAGCCAAAAGAAGCATAAGTAGAATAATCATCCCGATATTATGAATCGTCCCTTCAACTCTCGGAGAAACTTTCCTCCCCGTTACTGCCTCAATTCCGATAAAAAGAAGTCTACCACCGTCAAGTGCCGGAAAAGGCAAGATATTAAGAATTGCAAGGTTGACGGAAAGAATTCCAACAAAATTAATAAGTGTCAAAATTCCGTTTTTGGCCGCCTCGGTTGTGACTGCAAAAATTCCAACCGGACCTGAAACTCCCTGGGGAATTTGTCCTTTGAAAAGACCGGTAACTAAACCCCAGAGTCCCAAAACTATCGTTTCCCCCCAATAAACCGCATCCTTAAATCCATAGTAAATTCCATAAAAGGGCCGCTGCCAGGCGGGCGGATAATAAATTTCCATTGTCGTATATGTTATCCCGATCGGGCCTTCTCCCTCAGGAGGATTTTCTCTTGGAGTTATTGATATTTTAACTGTCAATGACTGACCGCTAAGGGTTCGCTGAACTTCAAATACGGTTAATTTTCCTTTTGCAGCCGCAATTTTGCCGGCAAAATCATCCGAAGAGGTTACACTATCTTTTCCGATTTTCGTTATCACGTCTCCGACAACCATCCCTGCAACTTGGGCCGGAGATCCCGTCGAAACATCAATAACTTTGAGTTTCCCCGTATCACGCGGTATTCCAGAAAAAGAATAAACAATGGCAAAGGCAACTATTGCCAGAATAAAATTCATAATCACCCCTGCAACCACGACTAAGCTTCTTGCTTTTCTACTCTTATTTGAAAATGCGCGCCGGGGATCCGTTATCTCCTCTTCACCCTGTTCCCCATGAAGACGGACAAATCCACCAAAAGGAAGCCAGTTAATTGAATAAATCGTCTCACCAATTTTTTTACCGATCAAACGCGGCGGAATCCCAAAACCAAACTCCTCAACTTTTATTCCTGCGCGCCTGGCAACCAAAAAATGTCCCAGCTCATGGACTAAAATCAAGATTGAGAGAACAAGAAGAAATATAAGAATTGAAACAATCATATTTGCGGAGTTCTATCGAAAGTTATTTTACTTACTGAGAAGTTTAAATTCAGTTTTGTCCCCTCAAGTACCGCTTTAGAAAGAATTCTCTCGGCCAAAGGATTGGGGGTGGCTGGAAAAATATAATCACCATCATCACTAAATCTAAACCCGATGATTTTATTATCACTGCCGATTTTAAAACCGTCCAATCCGTCAAAAACGTCGATAAAGGTTTTCAATGGCAATGAGGCCTGCTGACCGCCATTACCCGTAAGCCCGACATTATCAATAGCTCTATCATGCACTGCAATTGAAAATTCAACCACTTTACCCGATTTCCAAATGTCTAGAAACTTATGGAATTCCCCTCTTAATCGTGGGCCAAGTTCAGACACAGCTTCTCCATTTATTTTTAAATCACATGTCTTTTCCTCTCTCTCAGATTCCAATTTTGTCCTCTCTGCAGCAATAGCCGCGGGAACCGGCTGTTTTATCCAATCCGAAAAATTATTAAAGAGGTAATTGCCGAAAGCTTTTTCCCCATCCTCTTGACTCCCGCTAAACTTATTCTTGTCTTCGACAAATACTTTTTTAAGATCGGCCTCATCTTTAACACCATAATATTCATCTAAATATCCCTGATAAAGCGACCTCAGAACAGGGCTTTTGATCTCCCGTTTCTCAAAAATGTGATTTTTAATATTGTTTTCCCACCAGGGTGGTTCTAATCTCGCTTTCTCCGGTTCTTTATCTGAAGACACTGGAGGCATAGCCGATGTCCCCCATTTTTTATTGAAGCCTACAATCCTTTTCGCACCCATATCACGAAGTTCCGCTGGTGTTATTTCCGTAAGTGTATCCACAACCATGAGTCCAGTTTAGCACAACAGTCACAACTTCGAGAAGCACTAAATCTGAAGTAGTTCCGCTTTTTTCTTTTCTCCAATTTCCTCAATCTTACCGACAAACTCATCGGTAATTTCCTGAAGTTTTTTTTCGTTGGCAAACTTTTCATCCTCCGTCATTTCTTTAGCCTCAAATTTCTTTTTTATTTCGTGCATTTCATCAGCCCGGACCTGGCGGACCATAACCTTCCCGCTTTCAAGTTTCGTCGAAAGAAGTTTGACATACTTTTCCCTGTCCTCAGTGGTCATGGGCGGCATTGTAATCCGTATAATCTCTCCATCAATTGACGGGTTCATTCCAATGCCCGCCTCGAGGATTCCCTTTCTGATATCTCCGATAATCGATTTATCCCAGGGGTTGATAATAAGCTGTGAAGGATCGGGTGCGGAAATTGTCGCCAGTTCAACAACTTTTAGCCTTTGGGTTCCGCCGTAGGCGGGACAAACAATGTTTTCGACTAAGGAAGGTGTTGCACGCCCTGTTCTGATTCCGGCAATATCTGAGGCCACAATATCCAAAGAGGACTGCATTTTGGACCTTATAGAAGCTTCATCCATCACTTCCCCAATTCTACACGAAAAACCCGACCGACGCGAATATTTTCGCCGGTTTTAGCAATTGCTTCTTTAATCAAATCGGAAACAGTCTTACTGGAATCTTTAATGAACTCTTGTTCCAAAAGATTTTCGTCTCCCATAGAAGCAACCTGCATGGCGATATCCTTGCCGAGAGTTTCAAAAACTTCTGTTTTGGCAACAAAATCGGTTTCGCAAAGTAGTTCGGCTACGCTCACTATTTTTCCGGTATGATGGGAGTAGACAAAAATCTTGCCCTGACCTGTTTCCCTACCCTCACGTTTGGCCGCCTTTTCAATTCCTTCCTTCTTCAGAATCACAAGAGCTTTTTTTTCGTTGCCGCCAACTTCTTCAAGGACTTCTCTAATTCTAATTATTGCCACCCCCGTTTCCTCACGGAGTTTTTTAATAAGCTCGATATTAATCTTTGCCATGTTTTTTCCCCGCCCCTATTGCTTCCCCTACCAAGTCTAATATATATTCCAAAGCTTTGCTGGCATCATCATTCATAGGAATCGGGTAATCGATAAGATCCGGGTCGGAGTTGCTGTCAACGATTCCGACAACCGGAACTTTTCGTTCATTGGCTTCGTGAACTGCGCCGGATTCCCGTTTAGTATCAATAACAAAAAGCACATCAGGAACGTTTGTTAAAGTTTTAATCCCGCCAAAAAATCTTTCAAGGCGGGCGATCTCCCTATCAATCAAAAGTCTTTCTTTCTTCGTATATTTATTGTAAAAACCCGAGGTCATGTTAGTCTTCATCTCTTCCATCTTTTTGAGAGACTTTCTCATCTGTTCAAAATTGGAGATTGTTCCGCCGAGCCATCTTTCATTGACATATGGGACACCGGCCTTTTCGGCAACCTCGGCAACCTTGTCTTTTACCTGCTTTTTGGTTCCGAGAAGGAGAATGACCTTGCCTTCTTTAACCGACCTTGTTAAAAAATCGAGAGCTGCCTCGATTAGAGGCTTGGTTTTGGTCAAATCAAAAATATGAACCCCGTTTTCCTGGCCATAGAGATATTCCTCCATTTTAGGGTTCCAACGACGCGTCTGATGCCCAAAATGAGCACCGCTATCTAGTAATTGATCTAATGATACCTTGACCATTTTAAGTCGTTTCCTTTTACCGCCGCAGATCGGAAGGTCCAGGAAACGTGACCTGCGTGTGTGAGGCTATTATAGCCTAACTATCAACAATTGACAACCAACAATTAACTGCTCAGCTTAGCCAACAATTTTTTGTTAATTTCGATATTCTCCTCAGCCGATTGAATCGCGGCAAAGGCCAGGTGTTCCGCGCTCATGGCATCCGAGTAGGCATTTTTATTGCCTATTTTTGCCGCAATTTCAGCCAATTCACGCACATTCTCACAATATTCAGCGGCTTTTTGGGGAATTTCAATTGCAGTCAAAAGAGCGGCCTTAATCATATCCTTATCGGCAGTTTTATACGCAGCCATTACTTTTTCAAAAGCTTCCGAGTCACGATCAGCCAATTCCAAAAGTTTACCAGATAGCTCACTGGCTCTTTCGGCGATTTTGATTATTTCATCCTGAACTCCGGAATAATTCTTTTTACCGATCGTCAGATTGCATACCATTTCAACTAAAGATGCCGCCATTGCGCCAGCTACGGCCGCAACCGCTCCGCCCCCGGGAGTTGGTGACTTTGATGCTACTTCATCCAAAAATCCTTCTATTGTTTTATTTTTGATTGTCATATCTTAATGTGTACATTATGTATATGTTACTCATACAATCTTTTCTCGAGAACCTGATCTCTCTTAAATGTGTCGACTTTAAAAGTGGTTTTAACTGCACGAACCAAAGATTCAAGTGGAATCATACCATAAATTTCCGAGCTTTTGATTTTTACACCCAACTTTTCGGCTTCTGATTCAACTGCACGATAAGCCTCATCAAAGTTTGTCTTCTCATAATCGACTAAATTCATAGAAACTTGTGCCAATCCGTCAACATCAAATCCTAAAGCCTTAACTCCCGGAAGACCACCGTTTTTCTCACGGATTATCCCTGCAATTTTTTTGGCAATTTCAACGTCGGGTGTATCCAAATTGACATTGAAGGCAACAAGATATTTTCTGGCTCCGATTACAACCGCACCGGCGGTTGGGTGCATTTTGTTCGGACCAAAATCCGGCTTGTTCATTTTAACCTTCAACCCTTCATATTCACCCTTTCTGACATCGGCTAAATTGCAGTTTTCGGGTTTAGTCGCCGCCTCTTCATAAAGAAATACAGGGATACTAAGCTCTTCTCCTACTTTTTTACCCAATTTTTTGGCCAATTCCACACATTCTTCCATCGTGACTCCGGAGACAGGAACAAAAGGCACCACATCTGTCGCCCCGATTCTGGGATGTTCCCCTGTGTGTTTTTCCATATCGACTAACTTTGTAGCGACCTTTATCGATTCGTAAACCGAAGCCAAAACTCCTTCCGGCTCCCCGACTATGGTGAATAGGCATCTGTTGTGGTCTTTGTTGTATTCAAGCTCGAAAACTTTAACCGATTTGACGGTCTTAGCTGCCTCAAAAATCGCATCAATGATCTTAAGATCTTTCCCCTCACTGAAGTTCGGCACGCACTCGACAATTTTCTGCATTATGAAGATATTATACCTCGGTTTGCTGATTTTTTAACTTACGGTCCAGAAACATACTAACACAGACGGTAGCCTGATATCTCAAGCTTTGGGTATTTACTTCCGATTTTATTCCCATTTTCCCTGTAAAATTTATTATATTCTGAAGTACTTCCTTCCCGTTTTCCAATCCGTCTAACTTGTCGCAGACCGTAAGAGCCAAATAGTTCCCATTGCAAACCGGGGAAATTTTTTCCGCTTCTTTGGAGGTCTTTCCGATCCATTCAAAAAGTTTTTTAATATCTACAAAAATGTTTTCTTGAAGCATTTTCCCCTCTTCTTTATCCAAAAATAATAATGCTAACCCAAAATTTATCTGCCATTCTTCCGTCTCTAGACTCATATTTTTATTTTTTTGGTCTTCCCGGAACTTCGTGATGTTTCCTGCACCTTGCCTCATAATCTTGCCCCGCCCCGACTAATATTAATGGGTCGTTATAATCAACCGGAATCCTTTCTCCGTTTATTATTTTTATCCTTTGAGTAAAATAAGCCTCCTCACCACAAACCATACAAACTGCCGTTACTTTATCAACCTTCTCTGCCATTGCCATGAGTAATGGCATTGCCCCAAAAGGTTCACCCCTAAAATCAGTCGGCAAACCGGCCACAATTACGCGCTTTCCCATAGCAACCAGCTCTTCACAAACTCCGACTATTTCACTTGAGAAAAACTGAGCCTCATCTATTCCAATAACTTTAATGGCCGGATTAACCAGCTTTAGAATTGATTTGGGGTTATCTTTTTCAACCAAGATCGCCTCATGCGATCTGCCTGAATGTGAATTAACTTTCTGAGGATCGTACCTAAAATCTATGGACGGTTTAAACAGTTGGACATTTAACTTTGCTATTTCTTCTCTTTCAAGCCTTCTGATTAATTCGTCCGTCTTACCGCTAAACATTGAGCCGACAATTACCTCAAGACGCACGTCAACATTTTTTCTCTCGGTATATCTTTCCGGCATTTTTATTTAGATCGCTCTCTGTCTAATTTTTCCTGTGCCAATTTTTCTTTTGCCTTAGCAAACTCTTTCATTATTAACGGGTTATCCGTCCTTGCCGTTCTTCTTTCAAAAGGCATATTTTCTATTTGAGAAAGAAAGAAGGGTATATCATTTTTTCTTTGATAGGAACCGTATATATGGAAGCTATCCATAATTCCCACATATCTCCCCACTCCAACTTCTTTGCCCATTCTTTTTCCAATTTCCCCAGCAATTACTTTTTGAAGCTCAGTCAAGGCAAACGTGTTCATAAATGCAGCTTTTAAGGCATCGTTGCTCCTCCAGTGAGTGTTCATTTCGAGCAAATATCCGTCTTCGTTTTTTGCCAATCTGCACCAAATCCGTTGTAAACAAGGGGGCTCGGGATTGAGCTGGTCAAGTTGGGGTACCCACGTTATGGCCTGTGCCCTTCTGGAATATGGAGTTTCCGCAAGTTTAGTCATTAACTTATCAACCTGGTCAACATTTGGCAGTTCAATTTTATTACCCTTTAGGATTTCATCCCAACCGTAGAGTCCCGGCCAATTAAAAAGACGGTCGTGGTAAGAATATGTCCATCCATGTCCCTTCCTGTTGACTTTACAAAGATCATGTACTCCATCAACAACTTCAGCAACGTAAATAGCCAAATCCTCAAAGCTATCCGGAATATTCCTATGAATTCTGGGTTCCGCAAATGGTTTTGCAACTGTCATCATCATGCTAACAT
>Ga0209777_10001339_pt1 | contig 36234 bp, 41 predicted proteins | sample FrelakmetHBP12HB_FD_187147 | JGI IMG/M metagenome (GOLD analysis project Ga0209777, IMG submission 187147) | Freshwater lake sediment microbial communities from the University of Notre Dame, USA, for methane emissions studies -HBP12 HB (SPAdes)... | ecosystem: Environmental > Aquatic >...
TTGTCTTGCCTATAGCTTGAATAGAGCTGTCTAAACCGCCTCGTTGAAACTCCAAGATGGGAAGCCAACCATTTCTCTGACTCCTTTCCTTCTTGAAACTGCGTCAGACACCACAACAATTTCCTCTGATCCGTTATCTTCCGCATGCAGGAAAGGGGGTTTAAATAGCGGAAGTACTTTCGGGAAAAGACACCGATATTTTTCCAACATAATTCTTAATTATGCGGTGTTAATCACATAGTCAGCCTTGAGGAAAAGCTATGGTACAAATCGACTTCGGTGGCGTTAAAGAGAACGTCATCACACGCAAAGAATTCACCGTTCAAAAAGCGCAACAGATCCTGAAGAGCGAAGTCGTCGTCTCCCTCGGATATGGCATTCAAGGCCAAGCGCAATCCTTGAACATGAGAGACAACGACGTAAAAGTTATCATCGGACAAGAGAAAACAGGCGTCTTTAAGAAAGAATGGGATAAAGCAGTCGCCGACGGGTGGGTTCCAGGCGAAACCCTCTTCCCCATGGAAGAAGCCGCCAAACGCGGAACAATCAAGCTGTTCTTGCTCAACGACGCCGGACAAAAAGACGCATGGCCAGTGGTAAAGAAAACGCTGAAAGCAGGAGACGCAATTTACTTCAGCCACGGATTCAGCATAGTCTACAAAGAACAAACAGGCGTCATCCCACCCAAAGACGTTGACGTAATACTCGTCGCGCCAAAAGGGTCAGGCACATCCGTTCGAAGAAACTTTGTCGACGGATCGGGCATAAACTGCAGCTTCGCTGTCGCGCAAGACGCAACTGGAAAAGCCCAAGACCGTGTCAAAGCCCTCGGCATAGCCATCGGCGCGGGTTACTTATTCCCGACCACGTTTGAGAAGGAAGTTTACAGTGACTTAACAGGTGAACGCGGTGTCCTAATGGGCGCACTAGCAGGCATCATGGAAGCCCAATACAAGACGCTGCGCGAACACGGCCACAGCCCAAGCGAAGCCTTCAACGAAACCTGCGAGGAACTCACTCAGAGCCTCATCCGCCTCGTGGACGAGAACGGCATGGACTGGATGTACTGCAACTGCAGCGAAACCGCCCGCATCGGCGCCCTGCGTTGGAGACCCCGCTTCCGCGAAGCCACGCAGCCAGTGTTTGATTCGCTCTACGAGCTTGTGGCGGCAGGCGAAGAAACCCGCATTGTCTTGGAGAAAAGCAAAGACCCTGACTATCGTCAAAAACTTGCAGATGAACTGAAAGAAATGGGCAATAGCGAGATGTGGCGTGCAGGCGCAACCGTGCGTTCTCTTCGGTCGAGCAAAGCCAAGAAGCCCGAGTAGGCGCTTCTTTTTCCCTTCTTTGTTTCTTTTTTTGAAAGCTTCGGGCAAGCTAATTTTTTATAGCTGAACGGTGCGGTTGCTCAGTATAAACTACTTGGGGTTAGCGCGTGGATTACGTCGTCGCGGCTGCAATGTCGATTTTCGCTTTCACACTTTTCTTGATGATTAGGCGTCCACGCGGCTTGCGACTGGGTTACGCGGCAGGCATTGGCGCGGCGTCTTCTCTTCTGCTGGGTGTGGTTTCGCTCAGCCAAGCGGCGCAGTCTTTTTTGGACATCTGGGATGCGGCGTTAGCATTCATAGGCATCGTGGCGTTGTCGGTGACGTTGGACGCCATGGGTTTCTTCAGGTGGGCAGCATTGCGCGTAGTTAAGTCTGCGGGTGGCAGCGGATTGCGCCTTTATCTCTACGTGTCGCTGCTGACGGCGGCTGTGAGCATCTTGTTCGCGAATGACAGCGCCGTCCTGATTTTAACGCCCATCGTACTGGAAATAGTGCTTGCCATGGGCATCAGCTCCGACGGCCGGACGGCATACCTGTTCGCGGCTGGGCTCATGGCGGACACTGCAGCTATGCCGCTGATCACAAGCAACCCGATTAACATCGTAAGCGCGGACTTCTTCAAGTACAGCTTCGTCCAGCACGTGGTTATTATGGCGCCCGTGGCGGCAGCAACTATAGCGAGCACGCTTCTGCTGGTTTACCTGTTCTTCCGAAAAAAGATCCCGAGAAGCTACAACGTGGAATCAATAGAGCAGGTGACCAAGCATGAAAAGCCCATCTCGCCGGGGCTGCTTAGTCTGGTGTTAGCCACGCTGGTCGCCATCGATGTAGGATACGTATTGACTTCTCTGAATCGAGTTCCCGTTTCGCTGGTCATCTGCACGGGCGCGGTTTTTCTCCTTGTAGTTTACTTGGCTACGCCTAAGCTGGAATCCGCTGTCAGCGGGGAGCGGCTGGGACTCAAGGATTTGGCGCGAAACATCAACTGGGACATGGTGCTCTTTATGGTGAGCATATTCCTTGTTGTGCAGGGGCTAGAGAACGCGGGCATTTCGCAGTTGTTGGCGTCCGCCTTCGTGAAAGCAACGGCGCTGCCGTCGGTGCTGGGTGTTTTTGCCCCGAGCATGATTGTGACCGTGGGAGCGAGTTTTATGAATAACTGGCCCATGACCATCCTGGGGCTTTTGTCCATCAAGCAGGCCGTCGTCTTAGGCGGTTTGACCCCTTCTGCTTTCACGGGGTTAGTTTTCAGCAACATCATAGGCAACAACTTGGGCCCGCATTTCTTCCCGCTGGGGTCGTTGGCGATCTTGATGTGGCTGGAGTGCATGCGCAAAAGGGGCGTGAACATAAGCCTCAAGGAATACTTGAAGGTAGGTGCAACCCTTTCTATAGTGCAAGTTCTTGTAGCGTCAGCTATTCTGTGGGCTGAGTTGAGCGCAGGTTTAACGCTTCGCTTGTAGGCACTTCTTTTATTTTCGACCTTTACTCAGCACAATGACGGGTTCAATCTTGAAAGGCAATTTAATAACAAAATTGACCTACCCGTTCCACTTCAGTTTTAAAGCGTTTTCCATTCAAAACATCGAGTGCTTTACGCGGTGATAATTACTTTGACGGGCTTTTCTGATGGGTTATTTGCTGTCTGAATCGCCTTCTCGAAGTCTATGAGCTTGAACCTATGGGTGATGAGACTTTCGATGTCCACTTTCTTGCGGGCGATAAGGTTTACCGCCGTCGGATACTCCATGGGCAAGATATAAGTGGTGAAGAAACATGCCTCGTCTGCGTCGCCGAAGTTCATGTTGCCCTCGAACTCGCCTACAAGCGCCACCCGCCCCGCCTTGCGGACCAGGAACGGGGTCTGCTCAACAGTCTTCGTTTTGCCCGCCGCTTCCACGACGACGTCGGAGCCGCGCCCTGTAATTTCCTTGACGCGTTTGACCGCGTCCTCTTCGGCGGCGTTGATGCAGAAGTCGGCGCCCAGTTTTTCAGCTAGCTTTAGTCTGTAGTCTTCGGTGTCGACGGCTATGACTTGGCAGCCTTTGAGCTTGGCGATTTGTGTCATTAGCAAGCCGATTGGTCCTTGGCCGATTATGGTGGCGAAGTCGTTTGCGTCGGGTTTGAGCATGTCCATTGTGTGAAGCGCGAGGGCAACGGGCTCTGTCGCTGCGGCTTCCTCGTCGGAGATGTTTTTTGGGATGGAAACCAGGTTCTTTTCGCGCATCGCGATAGATTCGGCGAAGAAACCACCCTTCGTCAAACCAAAGTATAGAACACGCTCGCACAATGACGGATGCCCACGCAGGCAGTAGTAGCATTTGCCGCAGTATGCTACTGGAACAATGACGACGCGTTCCCCCGTGTCTTCTCGGATGCCCCAGGCGTCGTGTCCGATGATGCGTCCGCGTTTGATTTTCCAGTCGCCGCGGTACAGGTGCAGGTCGGTTCCGCAGATGCTGCCCGCCCGGAACTTGACGAGAACCTTTCTGCCCTTAACTTGGGGTTCGGCTACATCTTGCACGACGATTTCTTTGGGTCCGTGGTAAACTGCGGCTTTCAAAAACAGAACTCTCCACGCTAGGCAGGGAAAAGTTGACTATTAAGCTTGCGCTGACAGCCCAGCGTGTAGCGAGCACGGTGCGTAACGAGGCTAAGCGGATTCGTCTCTCTTGCGCGCAGCCACTGTACGCAGGTCTTGGACGGGCGAATCATCAGCGGCGCGTGCTTGTTGCACTTTTGCCTTGTACTTCTGCTCATCTTTCTTTGCGGTGGCCTCTTTGTTGCTGAGCTCAACGCTTGCTTCCAACTTGCGTATGGTTCTACCGAGCTTGCGGCGGCTGTGACCTTTGGTTACGACGGCGCGTCCCATCTTTGTCACTTCTACACAGAGAAAGCAAGCGGATGCTTTAGACTTTTTTGGTGCCTGTTGCGGTAGACTGAATAGCCGCTTTCGCGTTGCATAGGTTGCGGAGGGCAGGCATGACTGAGGAAGAATTGACGAAAGAGAAGCTGTGGCAAATCCTCGTTGAAACGGTACACGCGTGCGTGATGTACCCGACCCACAAATCGTATATTCGCGACTTCATACTCAAGCAGAAGCCTGACGTCATGGCAAAAGAGTTGGCCTCGAGGCTTAACATGCCGCTGGGCGAAGCGTTGGTCATTCTGGGAGAGTTAAGACCGGATAACAAGAACGCTATGATTTCGTGACCGCCCCAAAATCTGCCGTTCACCGAAGCATTTGTTTCGTATTTTGGATGGATTGTTTGTTGTTGTGCCAAGGCAACACGATATGTTTAAATATACATATCGTAAAAGACCAATCAAAGTGATTAACATGAACACAACAAGCAAGATTGTCGCAGTCGTACTAATAGTGATAATCGTAGCAGCCGTAGGCGCATATGCTTACATACAAACCAATCAACCAACTCCTCAACCTTCACCGTCACCTACCGCAACTCCGTCGCCAACGGAGACCCCAACACCATCTACAGCGCCAACAGGGACCCCAACGCCAACTCCGACAGTCGCTCCAACAACCTCAGCAACCCCAACTGAAACCTCAACGTCAGTCCCCAGCGGAACGCCGACCTCTGCCCCAACTCAAGCGCCCACCGTCGCGCCAACTCCAACGCCCACACCGACCACGCAACCAACAAACACTCCATCACCGACTCCGAGCCCGACTCCAAGCCCAACCCCAGTGCCAACCCCGACGCCAGCGCCTGTTACATTAAACGTTGCAACAACAACCAGTCTCCATGACACAGGCCTAGAAGATACAGGAATAAACGGCAACACAACAGGCACCATAAAAGCCGCGTTCCAAGCCGCATATCCCTGGATAACAGTAAACTTTAACGCTTTAGGAACAGGCGCCGCCATAGCCGCAGCCGAAAGAGGCGACGCAGACATGCTACTGGTCCACTCGCCATCGCAAGAACTAGCCGTCTTAACGGGCGGGTATGGCGTAGACCGCAAGATCGTAGCATACAATTTCTTCGTCATCGTCGGACCCGCAAACGACCCCGCAGGCATAGCCGGCATGACCAACGTGAGCCAGGCCCTGCAGAAGCTTTACACCGCCGCACAAACCAACAGCCAAATCCAATGGGTCACCAGAAACGACAGCTCAGGCACCGCCACAGCAGAATCGAATCTGTGGAAAGCCGCAGGCTACACCTACGCCACGTTGCTTACGCAGACATCGTGGTTCCACGCCACAGGACAGGGAATGGGAGCAAGCTTACTGGTAGCCAATAACGGCATCGGCGGAGGCGCACCGGCCTACATTCTGTCGGACACAGGCACCTACCTCGCATACTACGACCAAGGCAACATCCAATTAAAGCCGGCAATTCAGAGTCAACAGGCTTTGCTAAACGTTTACAGCGCCATAATCGACAACCCACTCAACAGCGCTCTGAGCGGGACACATTTTGACGCGTCATTGCTCTTCGTCAACTGGCTCGTTTCCGACGCTGGGCAGCAACTAATAGCGAACTTTGGATTATCGGCGTATCACCAGCAATTGTTCAGCCCATTCGTACCCTTAGCGTCAGGAGCTTCACCCAACGCCACGCTTCTCAGCTGGGTTCAAGGCTACGCCTACATTAACTCGACAAACTCCATTAACGCCAGCGGAACCGAATGCCCCCAGCAGTACCGGTACAACGCAGGCAACTTGTACTCACCTTCCTACGACGTCGTAACAGCTGCTGCAACCGCTGCACCTACCGTCCAGTTGTTGCCCAATAGTACGCCACAGATGACATTAAACTACTTGGACTACGCTTTCCAGCAACAACTCGCAGCCACATGCATGACAACGGCATCGACAGAAAACGCATCAACAGGAAACAGCAGGATCCTCTAACCGAGTCAAAAGACTCAAAAACTTCCCCTCTTATTTCTTTGTGACAGCAATGCCCGACATAATCGTACAAGCATTTCAGAAAGCACTCGAACTAATCGTGAACGGAAACCCCGAGTTTTACGCCACAATCTACAGAACAATCTATGTCTCAGGCGTAGGCACCCTGCTCTCCTGCGTCTGGAGCATCCCCATAGCAGCAGTGCTTGGCCTCTACTCGTTCAGGGGCAAATGGGTTGTCAGAGGCTTCTTCAACGCACTCATAGGCGTCCCGACGGTGGCGCTTGGCCTTCTACTTTATCTGCTCATGTCCAGGCAGGGAGAATTCGGCTTCCTCCACCTGCTCTACACCGTAAACGGCATCATGATCGGACAAGCCATCCTCGTGACCCCCATAATCATAAGCTTCACAGCCAGTGCACTGAGTGCGTCAGACATGCAGATTAGAGACTTGGCAAAGACGCTTGGCGCCTCAGGCTTGCGAACGGACTTGACAATCATGCGCGAAACCGTTTGGTCTATAGTGCTGGCGATTTCTGCCGCGTTTGACAGGGGGTTCGGAGAACTAGGCATAGCCACCATCGTAGGCGCCAGCCTACTAGGGAGCGGCACAATATTCAGCGGCACACGGGTGCTGACTACCTCCATAGCTTTGTGGATCAACTTCGGGTACTTCGACGTCGCTATGGCATATGCAATAGTACTCATGGCCATCGTGATCGCCATCGCATTAGTCATCAGCCTCATCGAGCGACTCAGACAGGAAGAATCGCCGTTCAAAGTCTGGCGAATCCAAAGCAGGACAGGAGGATAACTCAGCCATGACCATAACGCTTGCCCTGCAAGACATCCAAAAGAATTACCGCGCAATCACGGCGCTTAACTCGGTGTCGCTAAAAGCTGAAGGAGGCAACATAATCGCCCTCATAGGCGTCAACGGCGCCGGAAAAACCACTCTGCTCCGAATAATGGCGGGCCTAGAAAAACCCGACAAAGGCAACATACACTTCAACAGCCAAAGCATGACCGACGCGGAGCTCCGAAAAGTCTCCACTCTCGTCTTCCAGCGAACAGCCATGTTCAGTAGATCAGTCTACGACAACCTCTCCTACGGGCTGCGAATCCGGGGCACCCCGAAAAATGAGACCAAGCAGAGAATCGCAGAAGCCCTCAAAACCGTCGGGTTAAAAGATTTTGAGAAACGCCGAGCAAAGAAAACGTCTGGAGGCGAACAACAACGCATTTCTCTGGCGAGGGCGCTACTCTTAGACCCGAAAATCCTGTTGCTCGACGAACCCACCGCGAACCTGGACCCCAACAGCGCCAGAATCATCGAAAGAACCATCGTCGACCGCAAAAACAGCGAAAACATCATTATACTGGCCACGCACAACCTGGGCCAAGCGAAACGAGTCGCCGATGTGGTCGTGCACATGCATGAGGGCAAAATCGTTGAGGCAGCCAGCGTCAAGGACCTTTTCGACAACCCGCAACAGGAGATAACGCACAAGTTCGTGCGCGGCGAACTCGAATTCTAAACACACAACCTCACCCTTCAAGCCAACCTATTGGCGCATCTAGCGAACCGACAGGTATTCAGTGCAAAAAAACAAACGAGACGAAGAAAGGATGCCTAACCCCGCAAATGCCTTGCAGAGTACATTTATTAACGCAGCCTTCCCATACCATAATACATGCCGAACCCTCGAAAACACGAGCCCTCCTGCAAAGTCTGGATAGAATGTAACGGCAAACCGGTGCTTGGCAAGGGCGGAGCAGAAATTCTCGCGGACATAAACGCCGAAAAATCCCTTACCAAAGCCGCGCAAAAAGCCGGCATGTCCTACCGCTACGTCTGGAATTATGTTCAAAAAATCGAGAAAGCCCTGGGCGAACCCATCGTCGAAACCTACAAGGGCGGCAAAACAGGCGGCGGAGGAGCGCGGCTCACGAAGATGGGCGAAAATCTGCTCTCAGAGTATAGGCAGCTTGAGGGCTATCTGAACGAAGTTTTAGCCGAAGCGAAAGGTTCGGAGGTGAAAGGTTTGAAGCTAAGTGCAAGAAACAACTTCAAGGGCAAAGTTGTCGCGGTCGAGAAAGGCGTTATAACAGCCAAAGTCAAAATCGAAGTAAAGACGCCTATTACAATAACGGCAGTCATCACGAAAGATGCCGTTGAAGACCTAGATCTCAAAGTAGGCGACGAAGTAACAGCCATCGTGAAGTCTACAGAAGTTATTGTAGGAAAATAAAATAAAAGAGCTTTTTTGTGTTACTCCACGACGTAGCGGTAAGCTAAGTGCTCACCTGCGGTGGAGCTTTTTCTAATAATACGCAGCACGTCACCTGGCTTTGCGCCTATGGCTTTTACGGCAGGGTCCGTTGAAGTGATCTGCGGCATCTGGTATGGGTGCACCTTGTACTTCGCCAAAAGATCCTCGCGCTCTTTGGAGGTGAGAATTTCGTGGCGTGGCACCAGAGCGTGTTCGAAGATGTCAAAGACTGGGAAAGACTTGAGCAGCAACTCAACCTTCTTTTTCTTGGCGCCTTGTTTGACTGCGTGTGTGTACCGGCCTTCGGTGATGACTATGGCACGTTCCAGTTCCTTTTCCTTCATTACTTTATAGAGCTGGTTCATGGCAACTATGCCTACGGTAGCCTGATCCAGGATGCACCAGATGATTGCTTTTTCCTTGTCTTCGGGAATGTCGACTACGTAGCCAAAAGCACCGTCGTACTTTTCTTTCTTGACAAACTTGTACTTTCTGAGTTTGATGAGGACTTCAGCCTTACGTTCCTCGACGGTTTCTCCTTTAATGCTCAAACTACAAACCTCAACGGTAGAATATCCGAATGCTAAACAAACCCTTAACCCTTAAACTTTATGGTGAAGAAATTGGCCCAGTCATGCTTGTTGGCGCTGGAAAACCCGTTATTTTCTCCCTCACTGCACTTCCGACCTTCGAGGTATGCGTTATTATCGGTTCGATAACAACATGAAAGAATTTCGTTGATGTTGAACAACGAATTGAGGGATTCTAAATTAAGCTTGACCCCTTCTTTTTTCGAGAGAGAAAAGCATGTTAGGTTAATTTTGTGAAGTTATCGTAGACTTTTTTTCTATGCCCCACAAACAGTACGATTACTTGGTTTTGGTCCCGGTTTATTGTGTATATGGCGCGGTAGTCGCCTCTTCGGGTGCTCCAATAATCTGAGGGATGAAGCGGTTTTCCTGCCTCGTAGGGGTCAACGGAGACTTCCTCAAGCGCTAACTTCATCCTAGTTTTTTCTGTTTCAGGGAGCTTTTTAAGGGCCTTCGCAGCACTGGGATGTAACAGAACCTTAAACGCCAAAGCTAAACGTCCTCTAATGGAACAAGCTTTTCCGGATGCTTCTTTGCCTCTTCGCCGCGCTTGTTCAGCATCTGGTAGAATTCGCGTGTTTTCTCTCGTTCCTCATAGAGGGCGATAATGGTTTTTATGGCGTCACTGCGGCTTTTGAACTTGCCTTGGGCTACCCAGCAGTCGATTTCGACAATCATTTTCTCGGGCAGCCTGAGTTGGACTTGAGCCATCAAATTCACCGTAAACAGTACTGTTTACAAACCACTTAAAGATTTCCTAACCAAGTCTTGGATTCGTGAAGCTATTGGCTTTAATCGGAGCCTATCGAAAAAGAAGATGGCAGAGTTATATTCGGAGAACCACGTTTTCGCCGTATTTTCGCATGGTCTCAGCGAAGCCCCTGATGACTTCAGGCGCGTAGGGTCGTAGCGCCTGGAAGCTTTTGTCCAAGGTGTCGTCGGGCACGAACTGCTGCAGGGCTATGGTATGAGCGCCTTTCGCCACCTCACCGATGCAAGTTACGTCTTGCGGCGTCACCAGATCGGGAACCAACGTTGTTCGGAATTCGTAGGGCACTTTGCCCGTCTTGAGGATCTCCACGGTACGCATGAGCCCAACGGTGTCTGGTGCGCCTAACCGACGGTACTTTTCAGGCGAAGTCTTCAGATCCATAGCAACGTAGTCAACATGTCCGAGGCATTCTTCGAGAATGTCGGGGAAGCAGCCGTTGGTATCCAGCTTCACCAAGAAGCCGCGCTCCTTGAGCTTGGCCAGGAACCTGGGGAGTTCCTTGTGCATGCAAGGCTCGCCGCCCGTGACCACGACGGCGTCCACGTATCTTTTGCGGGCTTCTAGCAACTCCAAGGCGGTAGCTTCCTGCAGGAAAGGCGGTTGCGGGTCGATGACAATGCGCCAGTTGTGGCAGAAGCCGCAACGCAAGTTGCAGCCGGGCGTGAACAGGACTGACGCTATCTTGTTGGGGTAGTCAATCATGCTGATTTTCTGCAGGCCGCTAAACTTCATCGTCTAGTCACTCGCGTTCAAGATGCCATCGGTGCCACGGGGGCTGTTGTCATGACGACGGATTTGTCAAAGGTTTTGCGTATGGCGAATTCGGCTTGTTTGCCGTCGTTCCACTGGTCTACGGGTCGCAGGTAGCCGACGACTCGGCTGTAGACTTCGCAGGTTGCGCCGCAGACTGGGCATTGTTTGTGTTCGCCGCTGGTGTAGCCGTGGTTGGTGCAGATGCTGAACGTAGGCGTCAGCGTGAAGTAGGGGAGCCGCGAGTTCCATGAGACTTTTTTGATGAGTTCTGCTGCGGATTTCCATGAGTGGAGGCGTTCTCCCAGGAATATGTGGAAGACAGTGCCGCCGGTGTAGAGCGTTTGCAAGTTCTCCTGATGCTCCAACGCGTCGAAGAGGTCGCCATCGAAGTCCACGGGCAGTTGGCTGCTGTTGGTGTAGAAGGGCTCGGCGTGGTTGTTTACGACTTGGCGCTGGTTAGCGAATATGATGTTTGGGTGTTTGCGTCTGTCCAGGCGTGCCAGCCTGTAAGAGGTGCCTTCGGCAGGTGTGGCTTCGAGGTTATAAATGTCTCCTGTTTCTTCTTGGTAGTTCATGAGCTTCTCACGCATGAAAGTGAGGGTTTTCACGGCGAATTCTAAGCCGTCTTTGGTTGCAATGTTCTGTCCCAGAAGGTTCACGACCGATTCGTTGATGCCGACTAAGCCGATTGTGGAGAAGTGATTTTTCCAGAACTTGTTGTGACCAGCCTTGATGTTGCGTAGATATCTTCGGCTGTAGGGGTACAAGCCGTTTTCGGTGAAGGCTTCGAGCGCTTTACGTTTGATTTCGAGGCTTGCGCGGGCTATTTCCATAGCGCGTTCCAGCCGCTCGAAGTACTCATCCTCGTCTTTGGATAAGTAACCAATGCGGGGCATGTTTAAGGTGACGACGCCGATGCTGCCTGTGAGCGGATTAGCTCCGAAGAAGCCTCCGCCGCGTTTGCGCAGTTCCCGGTTGTCGATTCTTAGTCTGCAGCACATGCTTCGAACGTCTTCGGGGCGCATGTCGCTGTTCACGAAGTTGGAGAAGTAGGGCACTCCATACTTTGCAGTGACTTCGAAGATTTTCTGCGATACATCCGAGTCCCAGTTGAAATCTTTTGTGATGTTGTATGTTGGGATGGGGAAGGTGAAGACTCTGCCTTTTGAGTCGCCTTGGCTCATGACTTCAGCGAAGGCCGTGTTGAACATCGCCATTTCTTTGGTGAAGTCGCCATAGGTGTCTTCGGTGACTTTGCCGTTGAAGAGGACGCCTTCGTTCTTCATGAATTCTGGCACCGTCAAGTCGAGGGTGAGGTTCGTGAACGGAGTTTGGAAGCCGACGCGAGTGGGTACGTTCATGTTGAAGAAGAACTCTTGCAGTCCTTGCTCCACATCTTTGGGTGTTAGGTGATCGTAGCGTATGAACGGCGCTAGATAGGTGTCGAAGTTGCTGAATGCTTGTGCCCCTGCGGCTTCGCCTTGGAGCGTGTAGAAGAAGTTTACAACTTGGCCAAGTGCTGTCCGGAAGTGTTTGGCGGGTTTGCTTTCGATTTTGCCGCTGACGCCGCCGAAACCCGACATGAGCAGGTCGCTAACGTCCCAGCCTACGCAGTAGGGTCCCAGTACGCCTAGGTCGTGGATGTGGATGTCGCCTGAAAAGTGCGCTTCTGCGATGCGTTCGGGGTAAATACGGCTTATCCAGTACTTTGCGATGACTGTCGATGAAAGGTAATTGTTTAGCCCTTGAAGCGAGTAGCTCATGTTGCTGTTCTCTTTTACGCGCCAGTCTTCAACCTCTAAGTACTGGTCGACGAGGTCGGCTGAGCTGAGGAGCGCAGCGAGTTCTCGCATGTCCGCGTGCTGCTTGCGGTAGAGGATGTAGGCTTTGGCGGTTTGCGCGTGGCCGTTCTCGATGAGCATTTTCTCTACGAGGTCTTGGATTTCCTCAACCGTGGGGCAACCGTCTTCTCCGAAGCGGTTGTTGAGTTCGGCAACAACTTGGTTGCTCAGTTTCCTGGCTTGTTCACGGTCTTTTCCGCCGACTGCTTTGGCGGCTTTCCAGATAGCTATTGTAATTCGTTCTTGATCGAATTGTTCGAGTTTTCCATCACGTTTTCTGACATACTTCATTGTTTCTTCACCTCAAGAAGTAATTGCCTGAAATCCTCAGGCTCCTCAAACTTCTTGTAAACGGAAGCAAAGCGTATGTACGCTATGCGATCCTGGTCTTTGAGGTACTGCATCACTAAGTCGCCGATTTCTTGCGATGATACTTCTTCTTTTCCAGCCGACATCAAGTCTTGGCGAACCTTGCTGGCTAAGGTGTTAATCTGCTCCATCGTCACGGGGCGCTTCTCACAGGCTTTCTGCAGCCCGCGAATTATCTTGTTCACGTCGAACCGTTCCAGTTTGCCGTCTTTTTTGCGAACCATTAGCTCCACGGTTTCTACGTACTCGTAAGTCGTGAAGCGCTTGCCACAGACCACGCATTCTTTTCGGCGGCGCGTGGTGTTCTCTGGGGAATCGCGTGTTTCCAGTGTCTTGAATTCGGGGGAGCCGCAGTAGGGACATTTCATGGTTATTTCACGTGTACACAGCGTTCGCAACGCATAGTGTTCAGGGATACCTTGTACACGCTACAGTTAGCGCATATATAAGCTATACTTACAGTAATCTTGCTATAGAATACCCCAACCACCGAGTCGAGTATGGATAAGTTAAACAGAATTACAGTAAACGAATCTTGCACAAAACTGTGCTTTCAGGGAAAGCGCTTCAAAAAAGATAGAGAACAAAAAACTAAAAATTTTTCCGGAAAACACCATGAAACTATCCACTTCGCAGCGTCAGCATTCATGAGAAATAGCGCTTTTCGAGGCGCAGCGTTTACCAAAGAACGCGTTAAAATCCAGTATATTAGACTTAGGCTAAAACGACTGTTCTGACGATCAAAATTGAGGACAGAGGAGCAGTTTAACCCCGCTAGGGTGTCATGCTCGTTAAATCTTCAGCGTCCAGCTGTTTCACGCGAGTTTCGATGAACTCGGCGATTTTCTCTTCGCTATACTCCTTCTCTTCTGCCTGCTTCTGCAGTTGCTCTTTGATGGTTGCGAGTATCTTCTCGACGTCAAATGGCTTAAGCACGTAACCATCTGCCCCTTTGTTAACAGCGGACACAGCATTCTGCAACGTCGGATAGCCTGTGACTATGATTTTGCGCATCTTAGGCTTAGTTTCTCGTAGCTTGGTCAGCAGTTCGATGCCTTCCATGTCGGGCAAGCGTACGTCTATCAGGGCTAGGTTGTAGAAGGATTCTTCAGATTTTTCTATCCCTTTCTTGGCTGTTTCAGCTGTATCGACGTGGTAGCCTTCGTCTTCGAGAATAGTTTGGAGTACTTTTCGGATGTTGTCGTCATCATCAATTATGAGGATTCTTGCAAGTTTCTGCATTCTTTTTCACCTTACAGGTTCTTCGCATTTCATGTGTATCATCCGAAGCACAAACTCGCGGACGCGCACATGGACATAATAACAACGGCACGCCGAAAATAAAGCCGTTATGAACGCAAAATTCATATTGAAAAAGACGTTAACCGTAGATTAGCAGTCGTGACCGCCAGGACACTTTTGGTTAAAACCCTGTTTTGCCGCCGCGACGTACTTGATAAACTCAAGCTGCTCATTCTTCCCCAATTCAAATGATCGCCCCACCCTTCCGCAGAGATTCCGCATAATCAAAATCTCAATATACCTAGCACCCACACCGAAAATTTTTTCCAACGCCATCTGAAAACGCTCAAGATCCAAGGGAATATCTTCACGACCCACCTGGAAGTTCTTCTCGATGTGGAAGTAAATAGCTTGTCTAGCGGATTCTCCCAATGAAAGCAAAGCCTCATCTATTGAGTCCAATAGAAGCAGGTTGAAATCGTTGGGTTTCGAGGCCATTTTAGACACACGTTACTGCGAGCTGGTTCGCTGTATCCTGTCGGCGATGATATTCTTGCATCTGTATGCTCTATTCAAATTTAAATATAGTGAATCTAAAACCCACATTAGAAGCACGTTAGAAATATAACCAGCGACAAAGTGCAATTAACATACCGGCAAGGTAGATAATCGCTGCAAATCCTCCTCAGTTCACTTGCTCAAAGCAAGCATAAAGCGGCGCCAGGAAGGCAGTCAAATCTGAACTGCAAGATACCGAAGCCGAGATGATTAATATGAAAAGCAAAAAAGAGAGGTCCTCACTCACCCTCGCGGGTCTCTTTCTGTTCTTACTTTGTTTGCCGCTGTTTTGTGTTAATTCCGCTTCTGCCGCTGCTTACAGTATCACGATAAACACGAAGTTCAATGGCGTCAGCAATGGCAACACTGTCTCGATAATAGAAGATGGCACCTTTACGGGTTTCAACACGCCTCACACCTTTTCGGGCCTTTCGGGCGCCCACAACTTCAGCGTACCCTACGAAGATTCAAAAGGGCACCCGTTCTATGAGTGGGATAACAAGGTTCCGACTGATTGTGTGTTCACAACCATCACGGCTTCCTCCTCGGGCACGTACTGGGCGTTTTACGATGCGCAAGTTCCCCGCAACAGCGGAGGCACCGTGGGCGCCGTTTCTCCTGCGGAACAGCGATATTATGTGACGCCTTCGGACCCTGCTGTCGTCGCCGCAGCTGCTAACAAGTCGTGGAGCGACATACTCAACTGGGTAGCTTCCCGTATTACGTATAACTTCAGCGAAACCAACTGGCAGTTCCCAAACGAGACCCTCTCTCTTGGTTCTGGCCAGTGCAGAGACTACTCTACGCTCTGCGTGAGCATGCTCTTGTCCCGCGGATATACTGCTTATGTCGTGACCGGAAACGTGACTGCGGCGAGCGGTGTAAACACCGGCTCTGGAAACGGACATGCTTGGGTTGTAATTAGGCTTGATGGCGCCCTTTACCATCTTGAACCGCAGAGGACATGGGCAAACCAGCCTTCGCCACAGAACTTCAGCTTAGGCTACTTCGCGGATTACTTTAACGACAACAACGAATTGTTACCTGCTGCTCCTTCACTGGACCCACCTGCTGCACAAACTTACGACGTCGCCATTGAAACAAGCTTTAGCACCATCCCCGACGATGCCCATGTAGCAATATCGCGGGATGGATTGCCGACAGGTTTCACGACACCTCACACCTTCGCCGGTCTTAGCGGAGTACACAACTTTTCCGTTCCTTATGCCGACGCTTCAGGGTGCTCATTTATGAGTTGGAGTACAAACGTACCCGGAGAGCAAATCTACCCGACGATAACCGTTTCTTCTGGAGGCACGTTCACTGCATTCTACGATTCACAATTCAGCCTTTCTCGCCTTTGTCCTGCTGAGAACAGGTACCTCATCACGCCGTTCGACCCCGTAGTTGTGTCGGCGGCAGCAAACAAAAACTTCACAGATATCGTGGACTTTGTCTCAGCTTTGCCTTATGCGGTTTGCCAGACAGCGCAGTTTCCAAATCAGACGCTTTCCCATGGAACCTGTTTCCAGTTGGACTTAGCGACCACTTGCGTGAGCATGCTTAGGTCAGCCGGTTACGTCGCCTACCTGGTCGAAGGCAACACTTCAACGTTGTCCAACACCTACTGGGTAGTCTTCAGCCACAACGGAGTGTTCTACCATGTGGACCCGCAGCAATCGTGGAAAAACCAGCAGACAGTTAGCTTCGGCAGCTATCAAGCCAACTTTTACATCGATGAAAACGGCATTTACCCTGCGAGCACGTCGCAAGACCCGCCAGCTACGTTACCCAGCCCGTCGCCAACGATTGCACCCAATGCGACTCCGACCCCAACGCGGCAAATTCCAGAGTTTTCTGCAGGCCTCGCCTTCGCCTTGCTCGCGTTAGTTTTAGCCGTACTAGTTGCTCTGAAAAGGAGAGCTGCAGGGAAAAAGACGGGTTAGTCATTTCACATTGAAAATTCAGAGTTTGCTTTGGCGGCTGGATTGCTTGTGCCTCGTCATGAGTTCGACGGCTTTGACGTGGCTGCACCGCTGCTTCTGAAGGTACCCTGGGCAGCTGCAGCTGAGTTTGCCCGTGAAGTCTTGGACGACCGTGTAGGTTCCGTGGTCTCCGATGATGTTGTAGGCGCCGTTGCCGAGGAATTCGACGCGGCGGCTTTGGACGAGTTTGACGGCTTTCTCGTACATTAAGTCTTTGCGACGCATCTTTGACCACCAAGCTCAAGAATGTACCGTTCGGGCTTAGGCTAGTAATATCACTTTAACGCCTAATAAAATAGTTGGAAAGGCGATGCAAGAAAATAACAACTGAAAGGTGCTAAGATGCCAACCAAAGCGAGGCTAAAAGGCGCCTTGGGCAATAGGCATGGATTGGTGCTGAAGAGGTGGCCTGTATGGTTAAGCGAGGGCGTCTCCTCTTCCGGGAGGCAGACAGGTGTAAATCGCCCTATTTGCCAGCCTAAACCCGAAAAGAACACCGAAGATGGTCCATTTGGCCTGCGGCATGCTAAATCTTTTTATACGCGGAGACAGACAGGAGGTACATCACACTAACTCATGTAACACGAAGCTCCCCAATCAGAAGCTTTTGATAAGATGCATGAACGTTTCGTGATAAGAGAAAACAACAAATGTTAGAATCAAAAGTTCAATCATTCCAAGACTTTCCATTGAGTATGGAGGTTTTGAAGAGTATAAAAGAGCTCGGATATGAAACTCTTTTTCCCATCCAGGCTCAAGCGATAATGCCCCTGCTTGAAGGCAAGGACGTTATCGGACAAGCACAAACCGGAACCGGTAAAACCGCAGCGTTCGGCCTTCCAATGGTAGAACGCTTAGATCCTCAAATCAGGAAAGTCCAAGGTCTAATTCTGGTACCAACACGCGAACTTGCTTTGCAAGTCGCGGAAGCCATGTTTCAGTTCGCCAAGTACCGCAGGCTCAGGGTTCTGCCAGTTTACGGCGGCGCCTCGATTGAGAGGCAAGTCCGTGAGATTCAAGGAGGAGCCCAAATCGTCGTCGGTACTCCCGGACGAGTAATCGATCTCATGGAGAGGCAAGTCCTTAACTTATCCAACGTTAAAATCGTGGTTCTTGATGAGGCAGACCGCATGCTGGACATGGGTTTCATCGAAGACATCAGCTTCATCCTTTCCAGAGCGCCGTCAAGTAGACAAACAAGTCTGTTTTCAGCTACGATTGACAAGACCGTGATGAACGTCTGTAATCGGTACATGAAGAACCCGGTTAAAATCTTGGTGAGCAAGGACGAAATCGGCTTAACTCAGATGAAGCAGCTCTATACCATGGTGAATCAAAGCGCTAAGTTCGAGGCCCTCTGCACAATCTTAGAAAAAGAGCACGTTGACCGCGCTATAGTTTTCTGTCGCACCCGACACGAAACAAGCAAGATCGCTGACAGGCTTTCCAAAAAAGGCTATAATACACAAGCATTGCACGCAGGTTTTACCCAACCCCAAAGAGAGCGCGCTATGGGTGCTTTCAGGGCGGGGAAGCTTAATTTGCTAGTCGCAACGGATGTTGCTGCGCGAGGATTAGACATTGAAGGCATAACGCACATCATCAACTATGACGTCCCGATGGAGCCACAGGTTTACTTCCACCGCGTCGGAAGAACTGCCCGCAAAGGCAGCGACGGAACAGCCATAACTTTGGTTAGCTATGGAGAAATGAGCGATTTCAACAACATCAAAGCTATCACAAAGACAAAGATTGAAGAAATGAAGCACGCTACAGCTCAACAAGATTCGCCTATTGTTGGCTTTTATTAAACCAACAACAATAAAAGGCTGAAAAAACAATCAGGTTTGAGGTTAAGACCCAAGAATATGTTTAGAGACCCCGTCTGCGGTATGGTACTGGACGAAAACACAGCTAAGTTCAAAATCACCTATGAAGGCGAAACGATTCACTTTTGCAGCCTTCAATGCAAGAAACGCTTCAAGCGGCAACCCACCAAATTCATCAAATAGACGACGCCTAAACGACATCAGCAAGCGTGGAACGTCTGGTCTGACGAGATGTTAACTCTTTTTATGGGTCTCAGAGTTTCTCGTCGCTAGAGATGTCCATCATCATTAAACCGGAAGCGGGTTTCGGATAAAAATCAGTCGATTTCTCAGGGAGCCGCTCTCGCTTCTGCGCGACGTGCCAAACTACCTCAGGACTTATCGGGTTGACAAGGAAGGCAAGCGTGGCTTCGCCGTTGTCGACTTTTTCCATGGCAACTCGCATTGACCTCTCATACAGGATGTCCTCGTCCATTTTGAGCTCGCCAGTTTTCATCATGGTTTTGAAGACGACTTCTTTGAGTATGACTACGTCTAGGAGCCGCGCCTTACTGGGCAAGTTCGGGTTCGCCAACTTGGAAACTTTCTGCTCGTCTTTTAAAAGGAGACCATATGCTTTGGTTCCATCGTAAATTGCGAACGGATGTTCCGTCTTGTGCTCTTTTAGGAAGCTTTCGATTACTGAGACTTTGGGTTCGAGCTCAGAAATTTCGAAGAACGACGCTAGAGCCTCTAGGGTTTCTATCGTGAGTTCGAAGCGGCGAAGCAGTCTGTGCGTGGGAAGAATGACGAGGCCTTCGTCTTGGACTGGGACAATGTAGCTCATGTGGAAGTTGAACGCTGAGTCTTCAGTCCAGGGGACCTGTTTGCGTTTTTCATCTCGGTAGGCGAGGGCGCTTTCGTAGCGGTGATGTCCATCGGTGATAACGAGCTTCTTGGGCGCAAGGGCTTTCATGATGGATGAGACTTGTTTGGGATCACTTACTCGCCAGACCTTATGGGTGACGTGGAAGTCGTCTTCAACTTCGATTATCGGCGGGGTCTTGGCAACTTCGGCGAAGAAATTAATCGTCGCCTTCTCAGGGTCAGAGTAAATCAGGAACACAGGTTCCAAGTCTTTCTGGATAGTGCGCAGCATGTTGAGGCGGTCAGCCTTGGGCGCGGCATAGGTGGTTTCATGCGGGAAAACCATGCCTTCGCCGTAAGCATATAGACGTAACGCGGCGATTAAGCCTGTGCGCGAACAGCTGTTTCGGTCCAAGCGAAAGTCTTGTCGGCAAACGAAAACTGCCGGTTCGTCGTCTTTTTCGAGTATGTGTTCGTTAAGCCACTCATAGATACGCTGGTGAACGGTTTCGTAGCGGTTTTCTTCGATGGGCAGGATAAGTCGGCAATAGTTGTACGGCGATTTCTCGTAGTACTCGCGCTGCATGTCTTGGTTAATCTTGTCGTACGGCTGAGTGATTAGGTTTTTGAGGGGTCCTGCCTTTTCAGTGTACCTTACTGCCCTGAACGGTCGAATGTCAACCATTGGTTTTCAGCTCAGCTTCGCTCAATGCCTCGATGACTTTTTTGGCTATCTGCTCGCTCGTTCTCCGCTGGGCCTCGTAAGTCTGGGCGCCTACATGAGGGGTGCCGTAAACGTTCTTGAGTGCAAGTAACTTGTTGTTTTTCGTAGGCTCCTGTTCGAAAACGTCCAAGGCAGCGGCTTTCACTTTGCGCGAAACCAGAGCTTTGTAGAGCGCTTCTTCGTCAACTATGCCGCCTCGGCTGCAGTTGACTAGGACGACGCCATCTTTCATCAGGGCGAATTCTTTTGTCGACAGCAGATGCTTAGTGTGCGGAGTGAGCGGAACATGAATGGTGACGAAGTCTGCTTGTGGCAACATCTTGTCCAGAGGGACAAACTCGTCACTAACACAAATGTCTACGATTATAACGTTCATACCAAGGCACTTCGCGAGCTGCTTAACTTCTCTGCCTATGCTTCCACAGCCGATGATGCCCAAAGTCTTGCCGTTGATTTCCGTGCCCATGAGTTCTTCTTTTGCCCATTTGCCCTCGCGCAGCGAGATCGTGCCGTCCACTATGTTTCGGGCAGCTGCCAGCACGAATCCGATTGTGAGTTCTGCGACGCTTACAGAGGCGATGTGAGGAGTGTTAACTACGGCTATGCCTTGTGCGTGGGCTTTCTGAACGTCGACGTTGTCTGTGCCGTCACCTGCGCGGCCGATGACTTTAAGCCGCTTAGCGTTAGCAAGGAGGTCGGCGTTAACTTTGGTGGCGGACCTCACGATTAAGGCGTCATATTCGCCTATGATATCGGGGAGTTCGGATTTGGGCAGATCCCACGCTTTGGTGACTTGGTAGCCTTGCTGTTCAAGTAGTTTTATGCCTTCTTCGAAGATTGGGTCTGACACGAGAACTTTTAGGGTCAAGTTTTCAAGCCCCAGATTTCATCGATGGCAGCAAGAACTTCTTTCATTCCGTCTACGGTCCATTCGCCCATGTGTCCTATCCTGAAGGTCTTCTCTGACAGTTTGCCGTAGCCGTTGCCGATTTCTAAACCTTTCTGGGCTAGTCCCTGGTTCAGGTCTTTTACGCTCTTGCCTAGAGTGTTTTTGATGCATGAGACGGTTATGGATTCGTAGCCTTTTTCGGGAAACATTTCAAAGTGCTTCTTGGCCCAGTTTTGCGTTAATTCGGCCATTTCTTTATGGCGCTGGTATATGCGTGGGTAGGTTTCGGCCAGCATCAGGTCCAATCGTTTGTCTAAGGCGTACAGGAGCGAAACGTTGGGGGTGTAGGGCGTTTGGTGCTTTTTCTCGAACTCGAAGATTTCCGCCATGTCCGTGTAGCCGCCTCGGAAGGGCACTTGTCGGGCTCTTTCTAACGCTCGGTCGCTAACGTGGGCTATGGCTAGCCCAGGGGGCAAGGCGAAACATTTTTGCGTTGATGCAAACAGTACATCGACGCCCATTTCATGCGGCAGGGTTCTGTCGCCACCCATTGACGAGACGCTGTCAACGGCGAATATGACCTCTGGGTAGTCTTCGCGCACAACTTTGCCGACTTCAGCGACGGGGCTGCGTGTGCCTGTGGAGGATTCGTTGTGGCACATCGTTAAGGTGTCGTATTCGCCTGTTTCTAACTTTTCTGCGACTGCGTCGGGTTTGACGACGCTGCCCCACTCGGCTTCGATGAAGTCGGCTTGCTTGCCACAGCTTCGCACGATTTCGCCGAATCGCTGTGAGAACGCACCGTTGATGCAGCATAGGGCTTTCTTCTTGACTATGCTTCGACCGACTATGTCAAACCACAATGTGCCCGAAGAAGTTGTTGTGGTGGGTTGGTAGCCAGGGGGCAACTCGAAGAACTTTGCCAGTTTCGATGTGATTCCGGCGTAGAGCTCGCTGAACTCTTTGCCGCGGTGCCCAATTAACGGGCGAGTCTGTTCCTTGAGTATTTCGGGGCCGACCTCTGTTGGACCGGGTATTAGGAGTTTTTTGTGCATGTTAACGTGCTCCTTTTCTGATTATATTTTCTGGGCTACCTGTGACTAGATATAGCGTCCACTTTTCGCCTGTTTTCAGATTCATGTTGGATGCATCCAAAACCTAACAGCCACCAAAAAGAGGTTGGCACGCGACATTCGGGTTAACTGTTCAGCTTAGGCTCCATCCTGAGCCTTGTCCGAATCCTGACGAACAGCTTGCATGTGCGGGGACTGTGAACGTTGTGGTCATCACGGTTAACCCTCTGAAACAAGAGCTAAACGAGCTTTAAATATAAGGGTTACGCCAACGAGCTGGGTCCTTCTTTGAATATCTGAATTGGGAATGTGGCGTATGTGAGTCTCGCTGTCTTGGTGTATTTGTGTTGAACGAGTGTTCAGTTTGATGTCTATTGTGACAATATTTATTAGTTAATGGGGACCGTCAGATGGATGTAGTGTGTCGCACGTAATCAGATATGCGTGTGCCATGCGCCTCAAAGCCAACTGTGAGGTGAGTTGAAAAATGAAAATTCAACGCAAATTACTCCTTTCGTACCTTTTGATAGTTGCACTCTTCGTGGCCGCAGGCGCCACCATCACTTACAACACTATGAAAATGGCGGACCTTCAGAACACGGCGAAGCAACAGCTGGAAATCAACAACAATGCTTACGCTTACCAACAAGGACTCGACCAGATCCAGTTTGGCACGTTGATGTACGCTTCCGACAACACGACGGAGGGACAGCGAATCATAGTGGCAAGTGCAGACACCATGGCGCCCGCTGAAACCTACCTGCTCAACGCTTTGCAGAACAACTCCGCCTTGATCACTGAATTCAACCAGGTCGTTAGTTTGGATAGAACCGAAATTAACGGCGCTATCAGCAATGTTTACAGCCTCTATGTGGGCAATGAATCGAGCGCCCAGAAATACCAGGATATATGGAGCCAACTCACAACGCTCATGAGCGCTGTAACCTTGGCGGACACTAAGCTCTCCGATGTTCGAAGCGTAACCTTAGCCAACGTGGAGCAGGCAAATGCAGACGCTCAGAGCTACGCAAACATAAGCTTGATAATCGCTATCGCGTTCCTGGCCCTAATCACTGTTGTGGCAGCTGTCCTTGCCGTTGTTATGGGCAAACGCATCACGGAACCCCTAAAGAAACTCGCAGACATCGCCCACAAAGTTAGCCTCGGCGACCTCAACCAAAGATATTATCTCAAGCAGAACATCGACATTAAGACAGGCGACGAAATCGATGAACTCGTGGACGCCTTCAGGAGAATGGTTAACGCGTTCCGCATGACAGAAGCACTAAGCAACGAATCCGAGGAGACGAAATAGCAATGACCGTCGAACAAGATTGCTTGGCAGTGCTCGCCGAGGAACTTGGGCCAGCCGCTAAGGCATTCATGATCCGCCAATGCCGCAACCACCTGAATAAGGAGCCGTCTCAACTTCAGAAATCCGACATCGACGAATTAGCGAAATGGAGTGTCGCCGGGGTTCAGTTCGCGCTCGGCGCCCAAGTTGCGGAAAACATCAAGAAAGGACTGCTCGCACTCAAGCAGAAGGCTTGAGAAAAAATCTTCTTCTTTTTTCAAATCTTTTCCACTCTAAGTTAAGGAGCAGCACGGTCATCGTCTGCCAAGACTTAACCTGTGGCTGTGTAAGCATTTTCAGGATTACGGCTAAATCGCGAAAGCTTATTTTTTATATAGCCGAACACAATTAAATAGTCTTAATGCACATGTGAGAAATTCAAGCTTCGCGCTCAGGTAAGCAAATCAGGATTGAATGAACGCGTTAAGTTAACCCAAGATTTTCGGTTACAAACCCGATGTCAAGGCATAAGAATCTTTATGTACCAAATATTAGAATTCTTGTCTCTCTCGATTATGTTTTCAAGCGCATTATCAAAGCTTTTTTTCTCACTGAAAGAGATGTCAAAGCAATAAGCGATTATACTTCCATGGCGTCAAGAACGAAGAAACAGGCGTATGCATCGGGCTAAAATCGGAACTTCTTTTGGTGGACAAATTTGGTTTCGTTTCAATCTACAGCTAAGTTCGCGCAATCTCATCGGTTAAGAAAAAAGGTAGCGAAGTGAAACGGCGAGGCACTTCTACGTTCCAGTGAAAACTTTGCTAGGGCAGAAAACTTTACTCTTGCGGTGTAAAGGTTTTCAGAAGGTCTGCGTGGTCTGTTTCTTTCTGCATGAATATGCTGATCTTGTTTTGCCCGTGGTCGATGCAGAGGACTTTGAGGTCTTTGCCTTCGACGAGTACGTTTTCCGTGATTCCTATCTGGAATGTTTGGGCAAGTGCCTCTGAGCATTCAAAGGCCTGTGAGGATAACATAGCGTACTCGATTATCTTTGCGGGGTCGCATAGGTCTACGGTGGCTTTGGAGTCGCCCCTAATTATGTAGCCGAGCACGTCTGCGCGTTTCCTGATTTCCTGAGCGGCGCTGATTAGATTGCTGTAGTCTGGGTCTTCTGTTTCAATGGGCGAAAATGCTGCCTCGTTGATTTCTTCCGTTTCCGACTCGTTCGTGGTCTCTTGGGCTTCGATGATTACTCCTTCTTCAACTGTTATCGCGTCGTTTAATCCTCGTTTCTTAACCATAGCTTTCTCTTCCTAGTTTACGACTGGTTTAACCATAACTAAGGCACCTTTCTTGGTGTTTAAGGCCTGCTGGAGCTTATCTGGAAGCTGGATAACGCCTTTGCCGTCTAGATGTGAGTCTTTTATGGCTTGGAACCTGCATTGGATTTTTTTGCCTAAGACGGTTTCTTCGACGGTTATCTCCTTGATTTCTTTGTCGCCGAATAGTTCGATCCATCGGGCTATTATGCCGGTGTCAACTCGTGCTCCGTCTGGGCTGCCAAGCAATCCGCCTAGGCCCTTAAGGTTTTCAACCATGAATTGGCTCACTGGTGCGTCTTGGGTGTAGCCTTCGAACCCGTTGAACACGCCAGTTGTAGGCTTTGCGGCATCTTCAGCTTTGCCAGCTTCATCTTGGCTTGTTGACTCCGACTCTTGAGTTTTAGCTTCAAAGACCGGTTTGATTAAAACGAGTGTGCCCCTAACGATGCGCAGGTCGGTTTGGATTTTCTCGGGCAGTTGAACGATACCCTTATTTTCGTATTTGGTATCCTTAAATGGCCTAAACTTGCATTGCATGCTTTTTCGGGTTGAGGGCGCTTCTATGCTGATTTGCTTGATGAGCTTGGTCCCGTACGTTTCCTTCCACTGAACCAGAAGGGCGCTATCCACATAGGCGATGTCTGGGTCGTTGAGGAAGCCTCCAAAGCCGGTGAGGTTTTCAACTGTGAACTCGCTCGCCTGAATCTCCGTATCAGTGAATTGTGGTTCGAAGATTTTTGGCTCGGGTTTCATGGGGGTTTCTTTGGACTGGTTTTTTTGGGTTGGGGAAATGTTCTTTACGAGTCTGAGTGTGGTAGGAATCATGACTCGTGTCAGGTTGGAAACTGTTTTCTCGTCTGCGTCATTTGAAGAAACGGTTGTCACGAAGAGGTCGTCGAATCGGATGATGTGAACTTTGGCGTCGGCACATCTGAAAGTGACCGAATCGACTCCGCCTGCCACGGCTGCGCGTTCAGTCAGGGCGCGGAAAGCTTCTTGAGCGTTGTTCCCTGCATCCTCGGTTGTGTTCTCGTCCTCGGCGAGGAGTTCGCCGTTTTCTTTAAAAATAAAGGCGTGCTGAATGTCTGGGCAGACGTTTCGAATTTCGTTAAGCGTGTTTTTAAGGGCGAGAGTGCAGGCTTCGGCGCTCATGGCGGTTGCTCCTGGGTTAGCCTGGCTAATTTAGTTTGAAAAGGATGCGTTCGGGGACGCCCTCATTTTCAACGACGAGGTATTTGAGGCCGTCGGTGTCGCCCAGCTGATCCAGCCATTTAAGAGCTTCGCGGGCTTTTTGCAGGACCAAGAGACGTTCTTGGAAGCTGCGCACGACGGATTCTATGGCGGTTAACTCGTGAAAAGGGTTAGCGTCCAGGATGATGTTTAGGCTGCCGACGCTTATCTCGCCCAGGCTTTCAGTTTGGCCTTTTTTGCCTGCAAGTTTGAGGACAACTTCGCGGATTTTCTTAGATTTCTCCGCCAGAGTGCGGATTTCGTCTAGGCGGCGCAAGTACTCGCCCAGAGTGCTTTTAGTGTCGCCTATTTCTTTGTCGAGGCGTTCGGCTAATTGTTCAGCTGAGATGTATTCTTTTATTTCGATGACCATGTTTTTTTACTCCTCCATTCTGTTTTTTTCGTGGAAACAAAGGAAAGGGAAAGTTTGGTGAAACTTTCGTTCCACCCTACCCCAGATTTAACAAACTATCGACGCGTTTACTGTGGCGCGCTGGCAGTGTAGCTGAATTGGTTGCCCTTGCTTGTCGTCACGGTAATTTGGTAGTTGTTGCCTGCTACTAGAGGCGCAGTATGGCAATCTATATTTATAGTCCCGGCGCCGTTCGCAGCAAGAGTGTATGGAAACGGAGCATCAACAGTGGCACCGACAGTAATGCTAGATCCCGTTGTGACGTCAACGCCACTAATGGAGACTTTACTGATGACAATGGCTTGGGTTCCGCTGTTAATTACATCTATGGTTGCAGCATCTGGGACTGTAAATGTTGGGTTGTTTACTTTTAGTTGTTCGGTTTGCATGAATCCTAGTGTCATTCCGCCCATCCATGCGGCTACGGCGACGCTGACAGCGACGGTGACGGCGATGAGGATGATTGATGCGACTACGGGGCTGAGGGCTTTCGCGTTATTCTTTATTTTTCTTAGTTTTGTGTTCATTTTTTTTCCTCCTTTGGATTTTCGGTATGTGATGGAAGCGCGAGACAATTTAAATCTTATGTCTCACGATATATTAGTTATTGTGTGTAGAACAAACATACAACAGCAAAGAAAGAAAAAACAAAGAAACGCCTAATCCAGTTTAAAATGGAATCGCAGAACAGCCAAAAAAATCTGCAGTCTACGCCGTGACTTTTTGCTGCTCTTTATCTTCTGCCTCAAATTCGTCGAAGAACTTGAGAAGAAGCTTTGCAACTTTCTCGCCAAGCTCAGATTCCAAGTAGTACTTCTTTAGCGGGTCAATGCGTTCGCTCTTCGCCAAGCCCAGATCCTCGATTTCAATCATCCGAGACCGGAAAGTACCGTCGCTTAGAGTTAATTTGTTTTCCCGCATGAAATCCTTGGCGTCCTTCCACTTGCCTCGGTTTATGTACAACAGTAGGAGGCAGTCAATGGCATGATCCTTCTCCAACATAGCTTTTATCACTGAGAGCCTAGGATCCGTGAGTATCCGCTTAACCTTCTCCTCTTCCCCACTCTTCTTCATGATTCGTCATTTTCTCCTGTTTGTTTTAATGCATATTTAGCTTAAAAGCATTTAAGCCGTATTACGAAACGTGAAACATATCAACAGACGCGTCTCTTCACACTCTGAAGGTTTCATCAATTCATGTCAGTTGAAGTTGCTTATAAATAAATACTAAGACCCGCCCGCGGCGTACAAAATGCAAAGCAATAAAACAGTTGAACACTAATACAAAAAAGAAACGTTTGAAGAAAAGCTAGAGATTATCCCAAGTTGCAGCTTTCTTTCCTCTTCTCGGCTCCCAGACGAACGCAACTTTGGATTAATTCAGCAAGAACCCTAGTGCACCTGTACGAATAGAGCTAGCGTGCAGCCCTTTTCCTTCTGAACATTACAAAAGTTAGAATTATGGCTGTCACCAAGAATGGAAGAATTATCCATGACGGAAACTCGGGAACGGTAGGTGATGGAATTGGGGTCGGTGATGATGCAAGGCTTGACGTGGCTAATAGGCTTGGGGAGGGTGAAGCAGTTGGAGTTGACGAGGGGCTTGGGGAAGGTGTTGGGTAAGGCATGGGAGTTGATGTTGGGCTTGGAGAGGGTGGTGACGGTGAGTTTATGGTGAAATAGACTGTATAGGCCCAAGAAGCAACATAGTCTGAGCTGCCAGCAGCAGCTGGTTTAAAGGGTGTGCCTAGAGGGTTTGCGCCATTATAATCATAGATGCCGCTTAATTCATTGACAGTTAAGTAATGTGAGCCTTCAGATAATTCTGGCAACTCCACTGCCCCAATCATCATGTTAATAACATGCATCTCTGTGGGGTTTTGAGCGATCAAAGGTATAGGTCCTTCATGTTTTCCGTCGATGCTATAATTCAATGAATATTGGACTCCTAATCCAGCACCTAAAGTGAGGTTTAAGGTTAGGAATCTGGAATTGTAAGTCGTGTTATCAAGAGAGAGAAGAGTTGCACCTGAATCTAAACCTATGGATTCAGCAGATTCTGCCCTAACTGGGTGAGGCAGGTAAGCAGTAACCATTAAGGAGATTAGTAATGCTGAAATAGCAATTGCAGTTTGGAGTGCTTTCTTCATGTCTCTCAGTAATAGATTATCTTAAGCTGCTCTTAGCTCTCCCCAAAGAACAACATGGTTCTCCAAGAAGAACAGCACTAAAAGTCTGTTTGTAAAGGGTCCTTGACACAAAAAACTGTTGAACCTACTCAAGAAAGCGCTTTGGCAAAACGCGAAATTAGATTAGGTTAGCAAAACTGAAGCGCTAACCTTCATTCAAAAAAAATTCTGGCGTTTCTGCAGGAACCAAAATAGCAGAGATTAAGTTTGGAGTTGACGGAAGAAAAGTTAGGGATTATCCGAAGTTGCGGCTTTCTTTCCGCTTCTCGGCTTCCTCGGTGAAGCGCAGAATCTCGTCGATGATTTCAACGTTGGAGAGCAGCATGCGCCTGCAACAGTACCTCTTAACGCCCAAGTTGTCTAAGACGTCCTTGGCATTTTCGCCAGTGCGTACTCTTCGGGCGAACTCTTCCCATTTGTCGCCGACGAGTTTGCCGCAGGTGAAGCATCTCACGGGAATTATCATATCTTTTGGCTGTCTCCTAGTTTATCTGTAACTTTTCTGCTCTTTAGCTCTTGCGCCTGGACCACCGAACTTCTTGGATTCTTTGGATCGGGCGTCGCCTGCAACCATCGTACGATCGTACTCTGTGAAAACGGTGCGCAGGTGCGTACTCTTGGTCCACTTCAGCAACGCGTTGGCTATGGCCATGCGTGCCGCTTCAGCTTGCCCCATGTAGCCGCCGCCTTGGGTTTTGACGTCCATGTCGAGTTGCCTCCAGCAGGCGTCGCCTGCTTGCAGGAGGGGTTCCATGATTTTTTCTCTGGCGATGGCTGGTTCGATGATTTCTATGGGGGTTTTGTTTACGCGGACTCTGCCTATGCCTTGTCTAACTATGGCTTTGGCGGTTGCGGTTTTGCGTTTGCCGCTAACGACTAAGACTTTTTTGCCTGGCATAACTATGCACCTTGGTTCCATCCGATTTCTATGGCTAACTCGCCGAGTGTGAAGTGCGGACCCTTTAGTTTAGAGGCCAACGCGTACTTGTCGGTTTCCATGGTTTGGTCTTTGAATTCGTTGGGGACGCCCATGTATACTTTTAGGCGTTTGTAGGCGTTCTTGCCTTTTGGTTGCTTCCATGGGACCATGCCTCTTACGGTTTTCTTGACGATGCGGTCGGGTCTGCGGGAGTGGAATGGGCCCCGTTCGGGAGCGCCAACTTCGAGGAATTCTTTTGCCTCGGCGACTTTGCTCTTCTTTTTTCCGGATATGATGATTTTTTCAGCGTTAACTACGATGATTTGCTCGCCGTTTAGGAGGCGTTTGGCGATCTTGCTGCACATTCTGCCTAGAATGAGTCCTTCGCCGTTTACAACGGCTGGTGATGTGGGTTTTGCGGTTTTTGCTGCTTGCATTTCTCGTTCATCCCATGATTGTTACGTTGGAGCCCTCGGGATTCTTTTCCAAGAGTTCTGTGATGGTCAGGTATTTTGCCTTTGCGGCGGCGAGTTTCTCTTTAGCCTTGTCCGAAGCGGCGAACGCTGCGACGGTTACTGCGTGGTCGAGGGTTCCTGAGGCGAGGACTTTGCCGGGAACCACGATGGTGGCGTTCTTTTCGGTGCACCTGTTTATCTTGCTCAGGTTCACGGAGATGCGCTGTCTGCTCGGCTTGGAGAGTTTCTCCGCGACTTCGCGCCAGACAGCTACGTTTTTTGTCCTGCTTTGCGTTTTAAGTTGCTGGATAAGTTGTACTATTTGGGGATTAGTGGATTTGGTTTCTCTCATTTGACTTCTACCTTTAGCTGTTCTTCGAATTCGTTCAGTTGTTTGTCTAAGATTTTGGTTGCTTCCTGCAGAATTCTCACAGGGGGAAGCGCGCCTGTGGATTCGATGTTCATAATGAAATCGTTCTTTTCCCAGGAAACCTGTATGCCCTCTTCCTTCTTGGGGCAGGCTTCAACGCAGTCCATACAGAGGTTGCATTGCAGGAGTTCGCGGACGTCGACTTTATCGCCCTTCATGGCTAAAACCTTTCGGGGGCAGATGTCAGCGCATTTCTGGCAGTCCTCGCATTTTTCCTTGGGAACCTCGATTTTAGGGTAGTACTTGTAAGCTGCGACGCAGACGGGTTGCCACTTGGCGTGAACTTTGCCCTTGCCAAGTCGCGCGTAAGCTTCGAGCTTAAGTTTTTGCCCCTTAGCGAGTTTGATAAGCGGAATCTTTTCGGAGACCGCAACGACAGCGGGATTTTCGGAGACGAGTTCTCCTGAATATACTGTGCGTGTGCCTTCGTTTGACTCCGCGTTAATCGTGAGGGTGACTCTGCATTGGGGACAGCCGAATTCGCTCTTGCAATCGCAATCTTCGGGCAGGGTGTACTCATCCAAATCCGTCTTCAATGGCACAAGTCCTAGCCTGTGGGCGATCATTTCGTCTTGCAGAATCGATGAGTTCTCTATCATGACCACTTCGTCTATGGCCATCGCTGGAACTTCAGCGAGGACTATGCGGCGCAGGGCGTTCATAAGAGGAACGTCTGCGTCTCGGACGACGATTCGAAGGTTCATGTCGTCTTTTTCGAGGACTTCTATTTTCACCTATTTGGACACTCCAAAGTGACTATGAATAAACGCGTGGTTGATAGAGCCGCGGTGCATTATTTCAATTTTTCTATGAATAAAGGTGGAAGTGAGGTGACTAAACACGTCTACCTCTTCTGCCGCCGGGTCTGCGTGTGCCGTCGTGTGGGATTGGGGTGACTTCTTCGATACGTTCTATGCGGAAACCAAACCTTGCGAACGCTCGGATAGCTGCTTGAGCGCCTGGTCCGGGGGTGCGTGGTCCGGAGCCGCCTGGAGCGCGGACTTTGATGTGGATTGCAGTGACACCTTTGTCTCGGGCAACTTCAGCTGCGCCGGTGGCTGCGCGCATGGCCGCGTAGGGTGAGGATTCCATGCGGTCTGCTTTGACGAACATGCCGCCGCTTGTGCGGGCGATGGTTTCTGCGCCTGAAAGGTCTGTTATGTGTATGAGTGTATTGTTGTAGGAGCTGAAGATGTGGACTACGCCCCATTTCTCGCTACGTTTGTTGCCGCTCAAAATCTACCGCCTCTTCCGCCTCTGCGTCTATCACGCATGGGCGCTTCTTTAGGTTTAGTAATGACCATCATGGCTTGACGTGTTGGATGCGCAGCGTTCGCCAACTGGCTTTCAAGTGCGTACGCAAGGGTTTTCTCTTCCTCGCGGGACACGATGTAGCCCGGCACAGTGACTCTGCGGCCGTTCAACGTGATGTGACCATGAGTTATTAGCTGCCTAGATTGGTGGACCGTCTTGGTCAGGTTTTTCCTGAAGACAAGGGTTTGAAGCCTGCGTTCCAAGAGATCTTCGATGGATAAGTCCAAGACGTCGTCAAGAACGGCAGTTTCCTGCAGCACACCCAATTTCTTTAAGCGTGTGAGGAGTTCATTCTCCATTCGCATACGTTCTTCTACGGGTCTGCCGATGAGTGAACGAGCGATGCCCCTGAACTTGGACAGCGAAGTTTCATGGCGCCAAAGTTCATGCTTATTTCTCAAGCCGAACGTGCCCAGAAGTTTGAGTTCTTCGCCTAGGATGTCTTTGCGCCATGGAAAACGCGGAGTATCATACTTTCTTCTTTGACGTTTCGGATCACCCATGCTTACTTGCCTCCTTCAGCTGGTGCCGCTCCGCCGCCTGGTTTTGCCATCAGGCCTTTCTTCTTGACGCCCAATGACTTGCCGGATCTACCCGTGGTCTTGGTTCTTTGACCGCGAACCTTGAGGCCGTAGGCGTGGCGGTATCCGCGCCATGATCGGATGTTCTTAGCGTCATCTATGTCAGTTTTGGTTCTGAGGACAAGGTCGGCGCTAATCAGGTGCGCATCTTTGCCTGACTCCGTGTCCTTTCGCCTGTTAAAAAGCCATGTTGGCAAGCTGCATTTTGTGGGGTCCTTGACGATTTCTTCGATTTTTTCTATGTCCGAGTCGGTGAGGAAGCCTGCTCGCAGGTCAGGGTTAATTTCTGCCTTCTTGAGCACGGCATTGGCAAGGCTGTGGCCCACGCCTTTGATGCCTGAAACGGCATAAGAGACCTTCAGGGTGCCTGATGAGTCGGACCCCAAGATGCGTACGATGTGACGAAATTCCTGAGATGACATTCTGTTTTCATCCGTTAAACTTGAAGCATATACGAAATGAGTCAGTATTTATTTAAACCTTCCTTTATCAAGTTAATCGTTTAGATTTCAGTTTAAATTCTTTTCAGGAAAACAATTAAAAAAGCTGGGTTCAATTCGAACCCTCCAGCCTTTGTCCGAGACCCACAACCTGCCCCTGAAAATAGTAATACGAGTAGGCATTCGACAAGATTGCCATGAAGACCGAAATGATTCCACCAAATAGGAAAATTATTCTTAGCGGTTTGTAATGGCTGGATCCCATAATTTATGCACATCAGCTATTTGAAATCTAAACTATTTAAGCTAAAATCTTCCTAAAGCTTCTTGGGTTTTCCTCAAAAGAATTCAGCTTTGGAAGCTCTGAATCGAGACCTTTTTTTTGCGATTTCTCTTAGGGTGTTGTTGAAATGACCTGATAATAGTCTCCAAAGTCAGAACTATTCGTAATTATAAAAACAGGAACTTATCCTTGTAGGACCAGTCATCGGCTTCCACAGGGATACTTGAGTTTTGGGAGAGAAAAAAGACAGTAATTGTCAGAATAGAATTAGCCAAACGCAGTATAGCGACAAAGTCGTAACGAAAAAAGCTAACCACAGTAACTTGTTATGATCAAAAATATCTTTGCCGCTCATCGGGGATAACGGGTACGAATCCAAAAATGCGCTAATCAGGCATATTGCGATGCCTGTGCTTCCGATTAAAGTTAAACCGCCTAAAAAAAGAAATCCAAAAACCCCCGCGAACCCCAGATCTAACGAAATTGAAATTCCCGACAAAGTAGCGCCCAAGCGTTTCGTATAATTAGAAGTATGGTGAACATAACGAGTGGGCGAGGAAAAGGGGATTCGAAACGCCAACGTAGAGAACAGAAAAATACCTACCCCTAAATACCAAAACTTTAACTCAGTCCAGACTCCGCGAGTTCTTGAAAATACAATCAAAATGAAAGACTTCCCAAGTTTAACAAAAACGCTTGTCGCCAAAATCATTGGAATAACTTGAAGAAGATCAATCAAGTTATTAACACGCACATACGCGAAAGAAAGCGTCAAAACGACTATCGAAATAACGTAAATTATCGCCTCAGATTTGGTAGGAATGAAACGAGAACTCGCTTTTTGACTCACCGCAAGTTTTCTTTTGGAATTAACAAAATCCTCTAGCCATCTCTTAACACTTGAGTTAAAGAGTTCTCTTATTTTCAGCGTTGCTTTACTTGCTCGCGTGCCAACTTGAGTTCCAGCCACGGATGCCATTACTGCGGCTATCCCCAATATGATTGCAGAAATGACCGTTGCAGCAGCAGCGTTCAATGGAGGTGGGGGCACCCACAAAAATAGAGATGGAACACTAGTTTTTGAAGAATTAGATGAAGCGGGATTTGCTGATGACGTTGTAGGAGCGATTGAAGTTGTAGCTTTGGGGGTCGAAGTTGGAGAGGAAACAGATGAACCAAAACAGTAAACATTGTCTGAGCTCATGTAGACTTTGCCATCAGCAACAGCAGGAGACGAAACATAATAGAGGCTGCTTTTAGTGAAGTTCCATAGGGATATCCCGGTTGAGGCATCTAGACAGTACAACTTTCCGCTGTAAGCTCCTGATCCCACGTAGACTTTGCCATCAGCAACAGCAGGAATCGAATAATATGGTGGGGTTCCCGTGGTGTATTTCCATATGAAAGTGCCCGTTGTTGCGTCTAAACAATAAAGTGCGCCATCGGTTAAGCTAAGAGGTTTTTCTGAGCTAATGTAAACTTTGCCGTTTACAACAGCTGGAGATGAATCAAAATAGCCCTCTGAAGCAGTGTAGTTCCATGTTCGGTTGCCGGTTGATGCGTCAAAGCAATAAACCCCGCCACTTGCTGAGCCTGCATAGACTTTCCCGTCTACGACACTTGGAGAATACCAAGTGCCGTAATCGGAACTCGTCCATATGAGTGTGCCATTTGCGGCGTCAAAGCAGTAGATCCTACTTGATGATCCAATGTAGACTTTCCCATCTACAACAGCAGGTGACGAAGTCAAAATCCATTCAAGGGAGATGAAAAAGCTTGTGCCTATGGCGTATTTCCATATGAGTGCACCCGTTGTAGCATCCAAACAATAAACCCCGTCAAAGGCGCCTATGTAAACTTTCCCATCAACAACAGCAGCAGCAGACGCCATAACAGCGCCTGAAGTATAGTTCCATATGCGCGCGCCTGTTGTGGCGTCCAAACAATAAACAGCGCCAGTGTGTGAGCCTGGGCCGTCCTCTAAGCCTATGTAGACTTTGCTATTTACGACAGTTGGAGTTGCAAAAACCATTCCATCTGCAGTGTAGTTCCATAACCGCGTGCCCGTTGCCGCGTCAATACAATAAACCGCGCCGGCAAGCAAGCTTATATAGACTTTTCCGTCTACGACAGCAGGAGAGGATTGCACCGTATAGGTCATTGGATAGCTCCATACGGTATTGTTTGTGCTTGGTCCAGAAGAAGGCGAAGAACCAGAATGTGATAGATCATGACCGAACATTGCCCAATTCTGGTCGCCTACAGCGGGATTTGCACCGAAGGCGCTTCTACCTGCAAACAAGAAAGAAATCGCCAAAATCACAATCATGCCCAAAATCATACTTCTTCTACTGACTGAAAACTTCAGTAACGCAATCAACCGAACCCATCTCCCCGGTTTATTTCAACAAAAAACTAGTAGATAAGTTTTGAGGAGGAGAGGATTAAATATCAAAACCCTATTCGACGGAGAATATATTGAAAACAAAGTCTTTACAGGGGAAGAGCAAATATTATCATTAGTTTGTTAGAGAAGAGTTTTTGCAGGTCATTTTTAAACTAAAACATAACGAATACCTTGAAAAACCTTCCTTTATCAAGGAGTTCGTTTAGATTTCAGTTTAAATTCTTTTCAGGAATTCAATGAAGAAAAGCCAGATGCCCTGAATGTAATACTCCGTTAGTCGTATCTGTTGAGAAAAACCGCGGGTGCTTCTTAGCTCAATAGATTTATTACTTGCATCATAATGAAAATTTCATGGAAAAGAAAATAATAGAATTGAACTGCAAAGCTCTTCTTGTTGACGTCAGCGAATATCCGTTAAACTTTCTGATTTTTCCCCACAGATTAACCGCTAATGCATACGTAGGATGCCTTCATGATTGCGCTTACTGCTACACCAAATGCTCCTGCAGACGGGATGAAGTCCGGGTAAAAGTAAATGCTCCTGAAATTCTCAAGAAAGAATTGGAGAAACGGATAGCCAAGGGAAAACCGAAGGAACCAGTCTGTTTTGGAAGTATTTCTGACCCCTATCAAGCAATAGAGAGGAAGTACCAGATTACCCGAAAGATGCTGGAAGTTTGCGATGAACTATCTTACCCTGTTTTCATTGTAACAAAATCCGACTTGGTTGCAAGAGATACTGATGTGCTTTCTTCTTTGGCAACTAGAAATCTGGCAGCAGTAAACTTCACCATATCTTTTCCCAAAATTATTGCCGCTATATAAACTCAACCAACTGCATTAGCTTCATGACCAGGTTACGGGACAAGAAGAGACTCCTCTGGTGCCTAAAGCAGTTTCATGAAGGGAAGGAGAATCAGAAGTGGCTGGCTAGTTATCTTGGAATTAAGCCAAGACGTTTTAGGCAAATCTATTCTGCGTACAGGCAAACCTTGAAGGTT
>Ga0209777_10001340_pt1 | contig 36229 bp, 35 predicted proteins | sample FrelakmetHBP12HB_FD_187147 | JGI IMG/M metagenome (GOLD analysis project Ga0209777, IMG submission 187147) | Freshwater lake sediment microbial communities from the University of Notre Dame, USA, for methane emissions studies -HBP12 HB (SPAdes)... | ecosystem: Environmental > Aquatic >...
CCTTATTGTATGTAAAATCAGCCCTGTGAATAAGCTCAAAGCACCAACCACACAAAGCAATACAGCGATCAGCGCAGGGCCCACCCAGAAATCATGGTAAGTGTCCCACCCGTGTATGACACGCCACCCTTCCCAAAAACCAAAGGCCAGCATTAATACTCCTGGCACGCCAAAGAAGAAGAGTGGTATCCTTCTGCTGATTAAGCCCAGTATGCTGTTCAATACCCCCATCCCGTGAGCTAGGGGGCTTCGCTTTGACTTGCCATAGTAACCTACGCTTATAGGAACTTCCATCGTCCTGAGTCCCGCCTCATTTGCCAGGAACTGCATCTCTGATTCTACGGATAGTCCTTCCTCAGCAAACGAAAACGCCTGCATGGCTTTCGTGGAGAAGGCCCTGAGGCCGCTCTGGGAGTCAGTCAGCCTAACCCGTGAGCCCAGGTTGGTGAGAGAAGTAAGCACACGGTGTCCCCATGTTCGATATCCCGGAACAGAGCTCTTGATCTCCATGTAGCGTGAGCCAACCACCATATCGGCTTTGCCATCAAGCACAGGCTTGACGAGAGCAGGTATATACGATGGGTCATGTTGCCCATCGCCATCGAGAAGGACCAGCGCCTTGCAGCCCGCCTTCTTGGCATACTCGAAAGCAGAACTCACCGCAGCGCCTTTGCCCTTATTAGAGCTATGACTTATCACTATAGCTCCTGCTTTTTCGGCAATCATAGCAGTCTTGTCAGTCGAACCATCATCAATAACCACAACCTCGTCAACATAATCTTTTGTCTTGAGCGCCACGCTTCCTATGAAAAGTTCCTCGTTAAAACAGGGGATGCCTGCAACCACTTCTGGACGCTGCCCGTCAGGATGAGGTTGAGCATCTCTCCATGTTCGTTCGGAAGGTCGTTTCGCGCGGAAATTGTTGCTCATTTTTTGACTTGATGGAAATGAATAAGCTAGATTGGTCTAAAACGATAATAACATAATGTGAGGAGTACGGCAAATCTCCCAGCGGTAATCTTTGCCATCCGGGTGATACTATAGTATCATTTAGACATGCCAAGCGAAAGCGTCAAGGTTTCAGTCATAGTGGTCAATTTCAATGGCATGCCTTATATTGAATCTTGCCTTCGTTCAATTCTGAAGCAAGACTTCGCGCATTGCGAGGTGATTCTGGTTGACAACAAATCCAGCGATAAGAGTTTGGACTATGCGAGACAGCAATTTCCTGGTGTAATCATAGTTGCGAATGAGAAGAACCTGGGATACAGTGGAGGCATTAATTCGAGCATAGGCTATGCCCATGGGGAGTACCTCGCCCCCATTAACGTGGATACCGAAGTGAAGCAGGGCTGGCTTGCCGCCATGGTAGATTCTATGGATGCTAATCCCGAAGTAGGCGCGGTAACGCCCAAAAGCCTGCTGTATAGCGATAGGGGAAAAGTCGGCGTCATGGGGCTGAATATACATATCACCGGCCTCGGTTTCGTCAGAGGGCTCAACCAAACGAATAGTGACCTCCTCCAGGAACCGTTTCAGGTGGCTGGAATCAGTGGGTGTTCCTATCTCATCAGAAGAGAGATAGTCGAGAAGATGGGCGGCCTTAATGAGAGTAACTTCATGTACTATGACGACGTTGACCTTTCCTGGATGATTAACCTTATGGGATACAAAATCTTCTGTGTGCCTCAGTCGGTCGTCTACCATGAGTACGAACTGAAGATGACTCCCCAGAAGATATTTTGGCTGGAATATGGGAGAGAAAACGCAATTCTGAGCTATCTGAAACCATTTACATTCATAGTTCTCACGCCTGCCCTGGCGTTTACTGAAGCACTGATTACAGGATACTGTTTGATTCGTGGCCCTAGTTACATTAAGGCAAAGGTAAGAGTCTGGGGTGCTGTCCTGAGAGACCTTAGAGCCACTATGAGAAGGCGCCGCCAGGTGCAAAAGCTGAGAAAATTGTCCGATTTCCAGTTGCTCCGAAGGTTCAAACTCAGCTACGAGTTGGGACAGGTATTGAGTATCTTGAGGTGAGGCGGCACGATGGTCTCCCGAACATGGTGCTTGTTGTTTGCATTCAGTGTCGTATCATGTCATGAAGACGCCTGGGATACGGAGGCCTGATAGGTGTATGGGCGTCGCTTCAGCGCTGTAATAGGTTCCACTACCCACAGATTGCAGCACTTGACACCGCTGATGATATCTTGTTTAATGGGCAAGTGTCAGATGCCTGAGAGGCCGAGACAATTGCATACCAAATTGTCGTGACTTTTTCGCGGTTCGCCACTGAATTTTACGACTCTCAGCCACTATCAAGCTAATATTGCCTTCTATTGCCCGAGCATCTATGGCATAAGTCGCAGGAGGGAGGCTGGAAATGACCACCGTGTCCGAGAAAACGTTGGCCGAGCTACAAGCAGACCAGTTTCGTTACCGAACTATGATGGGGCAACGACTCTACCGAGTCGGGCAGGAGAAACTGGGAGAGAAGAGTCACATACGCCCAACGTTGACGCTTGATATCGAGCGTGCCCGTTTCGTTACACAGGGCTACAAGGAGAGCGAGGGCCAGCCTATTGCCATCAGAAGGGCTAAGGCCATGGCCAATCTCCTGGACAACATGACCCTGGATATAGGCGCCAATGACCGCATTGCAGGCAGTGTAGCTGCATATGTCGACAGTACCATTATTTACCCCGAGCTATACTCCAGGTGGGTGGATAAAGCCATCGACTCCGGCTATCGAGATATGTTGAGCGACCAGGAACGAGCAGAGCTGCACCAGATCAATAAATATTGGTTCGACAGGTCAGTACACGGTGCGGAGCGAGATATGCTCGCGGAAGAGGACAAGGCCTACTGGTCTTACCTGAATCATGGGGTGTATCTGTGGGTGCACGGTGCCCATTGTGGACAGATGCCGAATTACGAGAAGCTCTTCAAAGTTGGTTTAAACGGCACAAAGGTGCAAGCTGAGGCCAAGCTAAGCCAGATAAAAGGCGACAAAGAACTGATCCGCAGCCAATCCGCTGAGTTTATGAAGAAGAAGGCATTTCTGGAAGCAGTCATCATAAGCATTGAGGCGGCTATCAGATGGGCGAAAAGATACGCTGAATTGGCCACATTTAAGGCCAGTGAAGAGAAGGAAACAAAGAGGAAGAAAGAGCTGGAGCGGATCGCCGAGGCATGCCAATGGGTGCCGGGAAACCCTCCGCGCACATTTTTTGAGACCATGCAGTGCTGGTACCTCGTCATGCTCCTGGTCAGAGTACTGGATATCCAGACAGTCGGCATCGGCGATAGGGTTGACCAGATCTGGTATCCAGCTTACAAAAAGGATAAGGAGGAGGGCCGGATAACCGCGCAGGAGGCCAGGGAACTTATCCAGAGCATCTGGATCAAGCTTACCGAACTCACAGATCTCAGTGCGCCCGTAATGGCCAGCGGTGGCCACACTACGCCGCGCTACGTAACAATCGGGGGGCAAGACCGTCTGGGTCGGGACGTCACCAATGAACTGACCTACATAATCATGGACAGCGTTAAGTCTCTGAGATTGGTTGAGCCCATGATATCAGTAAGGCTCCACCGTAACACGCCTGAGGAGTTTCTGTATCGGTTCACAGATATCCTGAGGGAGGACTCAGGACATTACGGCATCTTCAACGATGAATTCATGGTACCATTCCTGATGAGTAAAGGGATCCCGGCTGAGGACGCCAGAAACTGGGCTGTCGAGGCCTGTGCAGTCTACAGCCTAGTCGGTAAGCCCATGGGCCACCGTGCCATCTCCGGTCCAGGGTTTGTATTACCCAAGTGTCTGGAATATGCTTTGAATGAAGGAAGAGATTGCCATTTCTTCACGGATAAGCAGATTGGGGCACCAACTCCTCATCCAATTACGTTTACCTCCATCGAGGACGTAATCAAGGCATACCTTGACCAGGTAAGATTCTTTACCGAGAAGCTAGTTACCATCAGCAACGTAACAGACGCCATTGAAGCCCAGTGGCTGCCTCAGCCTTTCAACTCGGCTCTGCTCGATGGTTGTATCGAGAATGCTATGGACGTGAGAGAGCTTCACTACTGGCATAAGACAAACATACAGCCCGTCGGGCACACAACCGTAGTCAATGCGTTGCTGGCCATGAAGAAATTGATCTTTGAGGAGAAGAAGGTCACCATGGCAGAGCTTGTGATGGCTCTAAGGGATAACTGGGAAGGCAAAGAGGAACTGCGCCAGATGTTCCGCGATGCCCCCAAATTCGGCAACGATGACGATTATGCCGACCTTTTTGCCAGGGATGTTCACATTAGAACTTGCCAGACAATACAGAGTTTCAAGAACATATACGGTTACAATATCACCTGTGACGGCAGCGGAGGCGCTAGCTTTTTCCACCTCGCCGGGTTTACCGGGGCGACCCCAGATGGCAGAAAGAAAAGCGACATGTTCAGCGATGGCACAGTATCTCCGGAGATTGGCACAGATAAGAAAGGACCGATAGCTGTCCTGAGATCTGTCGCCAGGATAGATCCGTTGCTAAGTTTCAATCACCTCCTCAATCAGAGGGTCACACCAGTATCACTGGTGGGCGAAAGCAAATCCAAGTTCGTGGGTTATCTCAGGACCTTTGTTGACCTTGGCATCCCTCACATTGAATTCAATGTTGTTGATAATCATATTCTGTCGGAGGCGCAGGCGCATCCCGAAACCTATCAGGACTTAATAGTAAGGGTCGCTGGTTTTAGCGCCTATTTTGTGGATATGAACAAGGAGATTCAAGACCAGATTATGGCGAGAACCCAGCACAGGTTTCCTTGAAATAGGCATCCGTTTCGTTGCTATGGAATGTAGGGTATGCCCAGGCCCCTGAGATTCGCCACCAGCACGGCTAGCTTAGCTAATATACTGCTCAGTATGCTGCTGAAACCAGTGCCGATTAAAGCGGTAACTACGCTGTCAACGAATTTCACCATCCTGCTTAGCATGGAATCCAAGTCTTGAACAAAAGTGCCTGGCTCCGTAAGTGGTACTTGCCCACCAGGCGTTCGCAGGAACACAGAACAGATTTTCGCTGTTTTTAAGGATGTTCCCGAGGGATTGGGGAGTGCGATTGCACCGCCCATCGCAATGTAGGTCTCATTGCCGCTGAGCCATGCCCCGTCGAATGACACCGACAGGCCCGTTACCTCCTGCCGAAGGTAGAAAACCGACCTGACCCTGCTGCCATACATATCAAGGGGGATTATCTCGTTATATGGTGCCGGCAGGGTGAGGTTGCCGACAGCGTGCATGGAGTAACTATTGGCAGCACCTGTCCTTTCCACCATCGTCGCGTAGCCGTCAAACGTGACCGGGACAACCGTATTGTAATCAGTGCACCATCCCCAGCCTTCGAGGTTGAAGGCTAAGGCGGTGATGAAGGTCATGTCGGAGCCAGTAGCGTTTCCATCGCCCACAGCCTTGGCCCTGAAGTGGTATGTAGTACCGGGGCTGAGGCTGCTGAGGTCTGCGCTGAACACACCCGGAGCGCTCAGATTCCCGGGAGTGGTCTCGTTTCCATAGCTTGTATCTAGTCCCCACTCAAAGGAAACGGATACAACTGAGGCGTTCCCCGGGCTAGTCAGGTCACCGTTTAGAGTGGCCGAGTCAGAGGTAACATTGCCGGCAGGATTGGTAGTGACCATGGGAGAGGTTCCAGTGGTGAAGGTCATGTCTAAGCCAGTAGCGTTTCCATCGCCCACAGCCTTGGCCCTGAAGTGGTATGTAGTACCGGGGTTGAGGCCGCTGAGGTCTGCGCTGAACTCCGCGGGAGCACTCAAATTTCCGGGAGTGGTCTCGTTTCCATAGCTTGTATCTAGTCCCCACTCAAAGGAGACGCTTACGGTTGAGGCATCACCCAGGCTGGTGAGGTTACCGTTTAGAGTGGCCGAGATAGAAGTAACATTGCCGGCAGGGTTGGTATCAACAGTGGGCGGGACTTGGGCGAGTGCAGTGTTGCCTGTCAAGAGGACAGACGCAAGGAGCATCAGGAAGATTATGATGACAAAATAGTGCCATTTTCTCATGGCGAGCCACTCCAAGCGCCCTTCTTACTCGAATAGGATAACATAATGTTGCCATTTGTCAAACCGCACATTTCGAAGGTTAACCGCTCCACTGCTGTGAGCGAGAAATAGCGCGCGGTATAGTTCACCCTGAATAATCAGCCTGGCTATATGACTTCGCAGGGAGCCCCAGCGATAATGCCTGGAAGCTGTAGTGAAGTACATATTTTGCCATTAGTATCAGACTATAGTATTATTAACTCACACGACCCCAATCAGCTATTGAGGTCAAGGAGAACATAAAACTTGAAAATCTGTCTTGTCTGCTCTCATGGAGGACATTTAACTGAGATGTTTGCCCTCAAAGAGGCATTCGAAGGACATGAGACTTTTTTTATCACTTATGTGTCCCCTCGAACCCAAAGCCTTGAGCGCAAGTATCTTTTACAGGACATCGGCACCAACCCTCTCCTGATGGCGCGCGCATTTCTTTCAATCTTCAGGATTCTGCTGAAGGAAAAACCGAAAGTCATTGTTTCCACAGGCTCGGAGATAGCTATACCTGCTTTCTATCTGGCCAAATTTCTTAGAATCAAGACTATTTTCATTGAAACCTGCACCCGCCTTACCGAACCGTCAGGTACAGGTAGATTGGTATATCCAGTTTCCGATGTCTTTCTGGTGCAGTGGGAGCGACTTCTTACCAGTTACGGCAAGAAAGCTAAGTACGAAGGGGCAATAATTTGATCTTCGTTACAGTTGGCATGCTTCCTGGCGGGTTTGAACGCCTCGTCAAGGAAATAGACAGGATCGCTGGTGGGATTGACGAGGAAGTTATCATGCAGATCGGGGGGACTAAATATATCCCCCGGAACTCCAAGTACTTTGGATTCGCTACAGAGAAGGAAATGAAGGAATTGTACAGGCAGGCAAGGGTTGTCGTGGGACACGGAGGAGCTGGAACAATTATGGATGTTTTGCAGGAGGGTAAGCCCCTAGTTGTCTTACCCCGGCTAAAGAAATACGGTGAACACATAGACGACCATCAACTATTACTAATTAAGGAATTGGAAAAAGATGGTAGAGTGACCGCTGTTTATGATGTGGAGAAGCTTGGAGAGGCGCTGGAAAAAGCAGGCGCCAAAGCACCGCAGCCTGTTAAGGACAAGAGGCTGGTGAACGCCTTGAAGAAGTACATAGCTGGATTTGAACGAAAATGAAAGAGTGGCGCAAGAATCTATTGGCGGATGCTTAGGGGGATTGGAGTTCATGAGGATAGTGCAAGTATCGGTAGGCATCGTCAGGATACCGCCCACAGTGGGAAGCGCTCCGCTCCAGGTGATATTCAACCTCTCGAAGCACCTGGCCAGCATGGGGCACCAAGTGACTATTCTGGATAGTCGATATTCTCGGGGTGATCCAGACAGCGAGTTCTATGACGGACTGGAAATAACCAGGTTAAGCTCCTGCAAAATAGCGGGCTCCGTGTCAACCCGCTTACCTAGATACATACGTTTTGCCTTAAACGAACTCAACACTATCCTATTTTCGTTAAAAGTAAGTAGATATCTAGCAAGGAATGCCGGGAATATTGACATTATACACTTGCACCTGACTTCGGTAGGCTTGACCATTAGTGTCTTAAACAGTAGACTCCGTGGGAAAATGGTTTATACTTCCCACCTGGGTCAATGGGTACTGCGTGGAACAAAGAAGCTAACCTTATTGGAAAGAGTTCATGTATTCCTAGATTCTTACCTTATGAGGCGAGTGGCCAGAGTAATAGCCCTAAATGATGCGGCTAAAGATTCCTTCAAATCAATAGGTAAGGTCAGCCCTGAGAATATTGCAGTAGTGCACAACGGTGTTGACACCGAGTTTTTCAATCCCTCAATTGATGCTACGGATACCAGGAGGAAATATGATTTGTGTGGTAAGTCGGTCGTTCTGTTTGTTGGTCAGCTATCTCGAATTAAGGGAACCGAGTACTTCATCAAGGCCGCGAACATAATTGTAAACCATTTCGGCTATCGCAACGAAATTTTCTTGCTTGTCGGGCCCCTCACCTTTGGTACTTTGGAGAAGCCAATTGATGTGCATGAGACATTGCGCTATATTCAGGAACAGCACCTCGAGGCAAATGTCATGTTCACGGGTACCCTCACACTGAACGAGTTAAGGATTCTATACGTTGCGTCAGACATATTTGTGCTTCCTTCTCTAGCGGAGGGCGACCCTCTAGTTGTGGTAGAGGCTATGGCTTCCGGTAAGCCGGTTATTGGCACAAAGGTGGGAGGTATTCCGCACCATATTCGTGATGGTTGGAATGGCTTCCTCGTCGACCCTGCTAATGAGCAGCAGTTAGCCGATAAAATAAAGTACTTAATAGACAATCCAGACGAGCGAAAAAGAATGGGAGCGAACTCCAGGAAATATGCAGTAGAGGAGTTCGACTGGGGCAAAGTCGCTGAGAAATTGCTGCACGTATACCAAAGTAAATAAGAGCTTTACATGTTGTCAAATTATGTTCAGAATATTGTTAACTGAATTTAGCATTCTATCTCTCGTTTTATGGTTCTCGCAGTAAGGTCATCTAGCTTTGTTTTCGTGCTGGGCAATTCATACTTCGGCAAAAGAGCAGGCATAATACAGCTTAAAAATCTTGTTCTATTAGGAGTACAGTTAAATGTTTTCTCCAATGCGGATAAAAGATCTGGTCTGCTGTCCTAGATGCAAAGGAGCCCTCACCTTTGACAATTTGACTGAGTATGAGCTGGGAGTTATAAACGGACAGTTATCTTGCCCTAGCTGTAAACAATGCTATCCCATCAGAGATGGAATATTGATAATGCTAGCGTCCGAGATTAACACAGCATCAAAAGACTGGAACCTCGCTTCTTTTAATGCGTTATACAAGGAGATGGAAAATGAACAAAGCAGTCGCGAGTGGTTAGCCAAACTTCGGGTTCCCAGAGAAATCGCAGATTATGAATACCAGAAGGTCAAAGGCAGGATGATGGACTGGCTGCAGGTACCGGATAATGGGACAGTCTTGGACGTAGGAGCCGGATCTGGATATTTTGTTTTTGAGATCATGGCTAGATTGGGCAAAGCAGGCGTGTCGTTTGTAGGCATAGATCCATCCATAGAGCATATAAAATGGTTAGAACATAGAAAGAAAAACGAGAAGCAAAATAATATACTTGCAGTCCTTGGAGATGCCCGAGCCCTTCCTTTTTGGCCGCATACTTTTGACGTCATAATCTGTAGTGAGGTTTTGGAACATATTCCTTCCAAGCGGGCGGCAATCGGTGAAATGGCCCGCGTGCTGAAACCCCAAGGCACGTTACTCCTATCAACACCGTCCAAGAGCGCTTTAGACTTCTGGGATTTGATGTCGGCACCTTTTAGGTGGATTTTGCTTTTCACGGCTCGTGGGCGAGAACTAGCCTATGATAGGCCCGTCTACCCAAATGATCTCCAACGATACCTCAAAGAGGCAGGATTTAGCATAGAGAACTTTGAGTTGAACGTTATAATGCCCCCGCTGTCCTATTTTGCACATCTGCCCAAGTTCCTAGGTCGTCCTATGCCAATTATATCTGGTTTTCTGGAGAACCACATGAAAACGCTTCTGGCTCGCCGTCTTGCACTGTGCATCGTGCTTCTTGCAAGAAAGACTCACGAAAGCAGACTCTAGCATCTTTGCCAATCTAGAGAAGAATCATACTGTAGAAAATAGCGGAACCATTGCCAGTGGTTTACCAAAGCTAAGTGGACGAGGATAGACATATGAAAATCTTGATGTATATACCTCAGCCTGGACCCACACGAGCGCCAGAGTTAGTCGCGAATCTAGCCAAGCTGGGAAACGAGGTCATAGCTATCAGCCCACCTGAGAAGCAGATGTTCGAGTTGGGAGTCAAGATCAGGCCGATCAGATTTGCCACGCTTCCTTTCGTTGGGCCATTTTGCCTCATCGGGTATGGCTTTGTTTCAGCCTTCCTAACCATGATACGCTGGAGATCCGATGTCATCTACACACTCGGCGGGTCTATGGCTACTGGGCTTCTTCTAGCCAGACTATTCAGAGTTCCGTTGGTTACCGAGGTCAATGGCTGGCGTCGTGATGAACTCAAGCTAATCTCAAAACATCCCTTTTGGATGACGCTCAGCAAAATTTCGTGTTGGATGGATGAACAGGAAATTAGGCACAGCAACCATTTAATTGTAGTGATATCCGGCATAAAAGAAGCAATCGCAAAACATCTCAAAGTAAATCCCGACAAGATTTCAGTCATTCCGAACGGAGCCAACGTAGATTTGTTCAAACCGATGAGCGATGCTAACAAGAATCTACAATTAGATTTAAACTATCATTACGTTGGTTTCGTGGGAATTCTCGCCCCCTGGCAAGGGCTTGAATACATTATCAGGAGCGCCCCTCAGATACTAAGAGAAATCATCAATACAAAATTCTTAGTGGTTGGAGATGGAGAGTCTAAAAACCAATTGGTTGAGATGGTTAGGGAACTTCACTTGGCAAACGATTTTATCTTTACCGGCGCAGTTCCCTACACAGAAGTGCCCAAGTACATAAATGCCATGGATGTCTGTATCTCCTTTCGCAAAGGCACCCCGGCATCACCCTTGAAGTTGTACGAATACATGCTTTGTGGTAAACCTGTTGTGGCTACAGACAACTCAGACAATAGCTTCGTAAAAGAAATCAATGCAGGTATACTTGTAGACCCGGAGAAGCCAGAGGAAGTCGCCGAAGCAATTGTCACTTTCCTCAAAAATGCTGCGAGAAGAGACCAGATGGGCGAAAACGGCAGAAAATACGTCTCAGAGAACCGTAGCTGGGTGACAGTGGCACGCGAAGTCGACGAGATGATTGGGAAATTTATACATTAATTGTCCTTATGCTCTTGACTCTAGCCACCGCAACTAATTCCTGAAAAAGGCACGCTGGAGATCATAATGTACATACTGCGACATTACGCAAACGCAACTATAAACTTAACTAAACATGCCTTAGCTTTCCAGTTATTCGCTTGTCTCGCTTGGTTATGGGATATGGCTGTTTGGACTAACGACTCGCTTGATTTAGTCCTTCGCAGGTCCCGAAATGTCAGATGCAACTGCTGCGGATGGAAGGGAAACAGGTTCTTCCTGCAGACTCACATTACCGGCACAAGAGTGTATCGTTCTCGCGAAATGTGTCCGAAATGCCTGTCATTGGGACGGCAGCGTCAACTGGCGCAGTACCTCACCGACTACACACGGTTGTTGTCGTTGGATTCCCCTCGGATACTCGAAATCGGTCCCAGCAGGGCCGACGTGCAGTGGCTCCGCAGGCAGGGCCTTAAAAACATCGTCATAGTGGACATAATATATGGGGCAGCTTCTATAATAATGGACATAACTCGAGCCGCATTCAAAGATAATGTATTTGATGCTGTAATATGTTCTCATGTTTTGGAGCACGTGCCTTCGGACACAATGGCTTTAAAGGAAATATTACGCGTCATGAAGACTGGAGGCGTTTGTGTTATTCAAGTGCCCATACAAACTGGCTTGCAGGATACCCTAGAATATGGCATCCCGAGGCCGAATGAGTTTGGCCATGTCCGGGCATACGGTGCGGATTTCACTTCGCGTTTACGTTCCGCGGGATTTGAGGTGGTACACACTAGGGAAGGCTTGTTTGAGGTGACCAAAACTGGCCCTTAGTGGTTTGAACCGCTGTCATTTGCGATATTCAGTACCGGAGTAATTATGATGTTCTTCAGAAAGAGTGCTGTAGTGGCTCTACCTTTGTATGCACGCAAATAGGATTTCACCACATAGACAGGCCTTTTGAAAGTCCACAAAACCTCTGAGGGATATCACCAGCTTCCTAATAAGAAGAAAGCGGCTCCAGGATAGGTATTTGAGTACATAATTCCTGGCCACTTCAAACTGACATCCGTATGCAGCATTCGATGAATACAGTCCGCCTAAATGAGGGCACGCAGCGCATCAACGCGTTCTGTGAGAACAAGTTTATTAATCTGCGCATTCCTATTGCCTGTCGGTCAAAGTCAGTAATATGTTGGGCATTTAATACAGTGAAATTGCAATTCAACAATAGGATAGTAAGTTCCTTCAATGTATACTCGTGTATATGTCCATGAAATGGTTTCCTCATCTGTGTATCTGGATTCTCTAGAGGAGAAGCACCAAACATAAGCCTCACCCTATTCATCAGCCATGCAATATTGGGAACACTTATAATCAATCTACCATTTGGACGTATCGTTCTTCTAATCTCACCTAAAATCTCAGTCGGCGGAACAAATAGATGCTCTAAAACTTCACAAAAAAGAACAAGATCAAAGTAGGTATTATGGAAAGGAAGATGCTCTTCCTCGAGATTACATCTCTTAAACTGAATACCCATTTTTTCGCAACGTTCCCTTGATGCGTCTGTCAGGTCCACTGTGCATATCTCATAATGGGGATAGACTGATTTAAGAAAGAAAGTGAATTCTGTTGTCCCTATGTCTAGTATCTTGACCGGATCTGCAGATACAGGTATTGCTTTAGTCATTGTCCAAAAACGATTCCTCTGTGAACTAAAATACCTTGTCCAAAAAGGATCTTCCAGGGAATTCATGAATTTCTCAAATCTCTCCTCTAATTCCGCATATCTCCTCAGTTCTCTATTCATTGGAACCGCCTCAGCTATAAATCTCAAATCGCCTTACCTTCAATCACAATTTTATCAGATTATACAAAACACCATTTCAATGCTTCAGCATATTATCGTAACTGCCGCGACGAGATTCCTCGTTAGAGTGTCTTAGCAACAGGGCAAGTCCGTGCAAAGTTGCTTTATAAAAAACTCTCAACGATTCCAAATCTCCTTGCCTCATTATCAAAACAGTTGTAGACGGGACACGTAACAGGAAAAATTGTACGAAGAAAGAACCAAATTGCAGTCTTGAGGCATTTCTCTTCATAAACAGGAATTGATTGCGTGTCATGAAATACAGATGGATTCTGTTTATTCTTCCCGCAGTTATTTTCCCCTTATGCCATACTTTTGAGCCAGGCACGAAAACTACCGAGTATCCAGCTTTCCTGCATTTAACGCACCATTCAGCCTCTTCGAAATAGGCAAAGTATGCTGGGTATAACAACCCTATGTCTTCAACTACTTCTCGTTTTATAAGTAAGGAACAACCAATAACCCATTCAACCTGTCGTATCTCATCAAATTGGCCCTTATCAATCTCGCCCCAACCGATAAGAGCTGTCTCACCACTATACCACCTGATTCGTGCCCCGGCGGTCTGCAGCCTGTTTGGTTCACTGAAGAAATAGGTCTTTGAGCCTGCAATCCCTATCCTATTGTTGGTCTCCGCTGCTTTGACAAGTTCTGTTAAGAAATTAGTGTCGACCACAGTGTCGTTATTAAGCAATAGGATGTAGTCTGGAGATTGATTCTCCATTGCATATCTCATCCCGATATTGCAGCCCTCTGCGAAACCATAATTCCTCTCGTTCTTGATCATATGGATGTAATCCCCGAATTTCTCCTTCAAAACCTCGACATCGTTTCCCACGGAGCCGTTATCTACCAGGATGACCTCATAGCTAGGGTAGCTAATCTTCCTTAGTGATGCCAGGCACTCTATAGTGTCATTGAGCCCATTCCAGTTGAGAATGATTATGGCGACTCCGGGATAGCTCATTGTCTCCACCGTATTGCGAAAATTAGTCCCTTTACCTTTCTATCAAGCCGTCCCAGGTTCCCCTGATGATGCCCTGCGCACACGGGAGACGTTTGCGGTCCAGTCTGGCTATAGACCCGAGGAACATCGTCGTTGCCCACCTCAAGTTATGCAGCAATATCTTCGGTAAGTATCTCTTGCCGTATCTCCTTGCAAGCACGACACTGTTTCTATTGACATAGTAGTAAAAGTCACCACGTGGTATGCTTGGCACGATATAGTGGACAACCAGCTTTTCCGCAAACACACAAGCTTTATAGCCTGTCTTAGCCTTCATTCTCAACCCGAAATCGACGTCTTCGTGGTACATCAAAAAGCTTTCGTCCAAAAGCCCTATCTTGTCAAAGACCTCTTTTCGGTAGAAGGGGGCAGTCCCCGCAATCCAGTCCACCGTGCGTATCCCCTGGAAATCGTCCTGTAAGTTCACGGCCAATCCCTTTTCGAACATTCCTCCGGTGAACCAGTTCTTTCCCTCATTGTCCACAACGATACAGGATAGAGCACCAATTGAGGGGTCGGCATCCATGATTTCCACGTTTCTCTGTACAAAATTCTCTCTCACCTCGGTGTCTTGATTTAGCAGGCACACACAATCCCCTTTTGCCAGCTCGATTCCCTTGTTGCAGGTCCTGACGAAACCCACATTCTTCACATTCTCCACTAGACGCATTTTGGGGTAGCCCCTGATGAACTCTCTGACCTGACCCGGCACCGACCTGTCCGGCGTGAAATCATCTATGATTATGACCTCGTAATTCTGGAATGTCTGATTGGCCACGCCCGGCAGCAGCCTCTTCAGATATTCCACCTGGTTATAGTGGGGGATTACGATACTGACTTTAGGTGTTATCGATTCCACTTATCTCCAAACTGGGTAAACAAAAGCTCTGCGCATATAGCCATCGGGATGTTTTCCCTTCGCACTTCTTTTCAACTTATCATGCAGTATCCTATCAGAAGCTAGCCTCGGTCCACAGTTGGCACAGCTGTCTGCATCGTACATTCACAGCTACTTTTCCTCATCACCAGGCCTTGTATAATACCCTTAGTAATGTAAAGAGAACTGGAAATGTGTTTAACATCAAATTTCAGCACCGCATTAAGTAGTAAATTGGCTATTTCTCTCGCGTAGAAATTGAGCACCACCTTGAGCAAGTATTTGGGGAAATACATCCTCAAAATCAGAATATGGTTTCTGTGCCCATAAAACGATTTCTCGTTTGTTTGTAAGCTCGGAACCACATGGTGTACAACCAGCCTTTCATCAAACATGCAGGCTTTATATGCTGTCTTGGCCTTCATTCTCAGGCCAAACTCTACATCTTCATGGTACATGAAAAAGTTTTCGTCGAAAAGCCCTATCTTGTAAAAGACCTCTCTTCGGTAGAAGGGAGCCGTCCCCGCAATCCAGTCCACTGTGCGTATGCCCTGGAAATCGTCCTGTAAGTTCACGGTCAGCCCCTTTTCGAACATTCCACCGGTGAACCAGTTCTTTCCCTCTCTGTCCACAATGATACAGGATAGAGCGCCTATTGAGAGGTCGGCATCCATGATTTCCGCGTTCCTCTGCACGAAATTATCTCTCACCTCGGTGTCCTGATTCAAAAGGCACACGTAATCCCCTCTTGCCAGCTCGATTCCCTTGTTGCAGGTCCTGACGAAACCCACGTTCTCCGTGTTTTCCACCAGTCGCATCCTGGGGTAGCCCTTGATGAGCTCTCTAACCTGAGCCGGCACCGACCTGTCCGGCGTGAAATCATCTATGATTATGACCTCGGAATCCTGGAAAGTCTGATTTGCCACGCCAGGCAGCAGCCTCTTCAGATACTCCACCTGGTTATAGTGGGGGATAACAATACTGACTTTAGGCTTTATTGATTCCACTTATCTCCGAACCGGGTAAACAAAAAGCTATGCGAGTATAGCCACCGCAATGTTTTCCCATTATAATAGTAACGTTTGACGTCCGCAACAAACGTGCCAGTCTCGAATCCGTCAGGAAAACCGGAAGGCGATGAGGGAATCGTAGTGCAAAAAGAATTCTATTACGACAACAGACCACAGATGGCATTATGGGATAACATGTGGACTTCTCGAACCATCGACGAGGAATTGGAAGCCTGCGACCTGGAGACCCCCGCCAGGGATTTGTTTCTCGCTTACATCCCTGAGGGAGGTAGGGTAATAGATGGAGGATGTGGCTTCGGTAAATGGGTGGTCTACTTAAAGCGGCGAGGCTATGACATTGTAGGCGTAGACAATAATGAGCTGGCAATCTCAAAGCTGAAAGACTACGATAGCTCGCTTCAGGTGGAACTGGGCGACATACTGCATGTTAATAATCCCGATAGCTCTTTTGATGCGTACATATCGATGGGAGTGATTGAACACTTCGAAGAAGGCCCACAGCAGGCTTTGCAAGAAGCCTATAGAGTATTAAAGCCGAACGGGCTGATATTCGTCTCAGTCCCGACCGTCAATATAATGAGAAGGTTCGTAAGACGTCCGTGCAAAAATTTTATCAATGCCTTACCTATGTCTTTCATAGCGCTAAGGTCACATTGGGGCAAATCCAAGCGAATCGCGCTTCTTGCTGCTGCAGGAACCCTTGCAGGTATTCTGCCTGAGAGGATATTCCGTATGGTAGTACGTATTTTACTTCGGCAAAAGAGCAGATATTATCATTTCACAGAGTACAGATACTCGGTATCTGAAGTTAAAAGTTTCCTGAAACAATCCGGTTTCGAAGTAATCAAAACGGTGCCTCACGACCTCTATGGTGCCCGGGGCCATGCAGCAGGACTGATGGTGGATTTCCCTTTCTTAGCGGCCCGCAACGGAGTCAACTTTCGGCTTAATCCAGTCGGCACGCTGATATCACGGACTTTGAACGGGATTTCCCCCTGGATTGCCTGCTCCAGCGTTCTTTGTGTAGGGAGGTCTTTGAAAAGAGGTAAGGAACAAGCAGGCTAGCCCGGCCGAAAATGGGCATTCTTCCCCAGTTTGCCCCGTAGTCCGTCAAATGTCGCACAAAGTGAGAGTCTAATGTTGTAAGACCTGGCCTGATTGGAACGCAACGATTTCCTGATGTCATCGCGAGTCACCCTGAAGAGATGTCGATAGTATGCAAGATTTGGCTTCCCGTACCTCTTGTATGTGTAAATCTGGTTTCTAATAGCATAGTACTTCTTCCAACCCGATGGCGACTGTCCCCAAGGTGAACTACCGAGAGTCTTTGCTCGCTCCCCATGAACTACCTTGCTGGCCGGAACAGTAAACATGATTCCCTTTTCTCGTATTCTCAACGAGTATTCGGTGTCATCAAAGTAGATAAACATTTCCTTGAGTGGTAGCCCTACCTCGTCGATAGCTTTGCGGCTTAATAAAAAGCCCACAAATGAGGCAGTGTCCATTTGAAAGTAATCCTGAGTATATTCCTCAGTACCTATAATCGTTTCCGTCATTTTCTTTGCGTGGAACAGCCTGCGGTGCGCCGGAAAAATGGTCTCGTCCCAATTCAACACCGCGCTTGCTAGTGCATAGACTTCTTTCTCCAGCCTTACGGGACAATCGAGAAGCTTCTCCAGTGCGTCAACCTTAGGAATCGCGTCATCGTCCATAACCCATATCCAGTCGTGTCCCTTCTCGTAAGCCAGCTTCATGCCTTCATGGAAGCCACCGGAACTACCAATGTTCTCGGGTAGCCTTACATAGGTAACGCTCGCAAACTGTTCCTTGACGAAATCCTCAGTTCCATCGCTGGTTGCATTATCTACAACAATGACCTCGTCTAAACATCTTGTTTGGCTTAGAATGGCTCTTAAACAATCCCCTAATAGTTTCTTTCTGTTGTAGGTTGGAACAACCGCGCAGATTTTTATTGTCTCTTTCGCTAAGTCCTTGTCATTAACCAACCTTTTGTCCTCCAAATTATCTTTTAGAAGTTGGTAAATCGAATCACGTTTGCCACGCAAGCCACTGTGATCTCAAGTTTGCTTGCTAAGAACCTCATCGGCGGCCTTCTTACCACTTAGTATTGCGTGGTCCATGTTTAGGTACTCCCATTCACCAAATCTACCACACGGGTAAATATCCTTGCTATGTAAGAACTGATGTATGGAATCCCTAGTGTGTCTACCCCCAATAGTATAGATAACATAAGCCGGATACAAGCGTTTCACATCACCGAAGATAATCTTATCTTGTTTGCTAATGACCTCACACTTCGTTAAATCATCCACGACAGCATCAACAAGCTCGGTTTCCTTGATCTTTAGCGGCTTGCTCTTTGATACAGAAATCTCGGCCGATATCGAACTTTTCGCTGCAGGTGCCATAAAGGGAGACAAGTTCATCGGAAAACTAATCCTCTGAAAGATATATTCGGGTTCTGGAAAGTAGACCCAATGAAAATCTGCGATGTCCGGCCTATCTATAGCAAGGTTCACAGTATATACAGAATTGCATCTTAGTCTTTCAGCCGCCTCTTCAATGTGCGCAGGTTTATCTTCGGCAATAAGTGATATGATTTTGGGCAGAGGTATCGTTGAAATAATCTTATCGTATTTTACCTTTCTCCCCTTGACCTCGATTTCTTTGTTTTTCAAGGAGATCTTAGATACTTCGGAATTTAAGCTAACGTTTCCTATGTAGTCTAAGAAGGCATTCGGCAAAGAATTCATGCCGCCCTTCAGAGGATACCAGAAGTAACTGTTCGGGCCAAAAGCCTTTTGTGGCGGTCTCAGTGCACCATCGAGTACTTCCTCTATTTCAGGTACTGGCACTCTTTCCGCAATCCAATCATAGCTCATCTCCTGTAAGTTTGCTGCCCACTGCTTTCTGTTATACGGCAGCATAAAGTGCCTTGCAATCCCATAACCAAAAATTGAATGTATCCATTCCTCAAAATTGCTTGGTGTCGACTTGTTCTCATATCTGGCCTTGATCAGTCCAAGAACACATTCCTTTATGACATCAATCCCCTGTCCATACAGATGCACCTGAAAGGGGTACTCTGTGTACTTACCTTTATAATAAACATAAGAACGCCTGTACAGCGAATGAAAGTTGTTTTTCAGTAATCTATTCTTAATAAGGTCCTCGGCATATTTGTTTCCTGAGTAAAGAATATGAATAGCATGATCAAATGTGAACCCTTCAATGACCATTGAGCTACACAATCCTCCCACCACAGGCTCTCTTTCGAAGACTTCGTACTCACTAAACCCTTGACTCTCGAGGTGATATGCAGCTGAAAGTCCAGCAAGGCCGGCACCAAGAATTATCACGTTGCCCACTATTTGGCTTCCTCCATACTATTGTAGTACTCAATCGTCTTATCCAGGCCCAGAGCTATCCCAATTTGAGGCTCATAGTTCAAAACCTGTCTTGCCTTAGTTATATCGGCTACAAACTTAACGACTTCTCCTTTTCTGTTTTCCTCAATAACGATTTTCCCCCCGGTTCCAATTTTGCTTTGTATGAGTTGCGCAACCTCTACAATAGTTGTACCTTTGCCTGAAGCTATGTTGAATGTATTGTCTTTGACTCTATCAAAGGCTTCTATTGACTTCACGATACCACTAATGCAATCAGAGATATACGTGAAATCCAGTAATTTGTCTCTTCCAAACACTACCAGATCTTTGCCAAGCCTTGCCACTCTAATGAAATTAGGGACGACTCTGTCACTGTCGTCGTATTTGCCATACACATTGGAAAACCGCAGTATTATAAACCCCATTTTATAACATTGATGGTATGCAGTAACTAGAGCTTCTCCGGCAATCTTCGTCGCAGTATAAGGACTTTCACAATGCTTAATAGACACATCGTCTTCCGCATGTAATGTTCCAGACAAATTGCCGTAGACCTCCCTGCTGCTTGCAAACATAATCCTCTTGATCATATTTAACCTGCAAAACTCGAGCACATTGAAAAGCATCTCAAAGTTATCTCTAGCCATTGTGGGGTCCTTAACTAATTTAAACACGCGAGCGTTTGCCGCCAAATGTATAACCAAATCGTAATGGCTTGACAGCTTATCGAAAAAGCTTCTATCAGTCAGGTCACTTATCACAGTGACTCTATTCACTCTCTCGCTCCAACGATTAGGCCTCAAATCCACCCCCGTTACTTCGTACCCCTTTTTGATAAGCTCTTCACATAATGCTGTCCCAATCATTCCGGAGCTTCCCGTCACCAGTACCTTTTCAATCTTCTCTTTCATCGTTCAATTCCTTGATTTGTCTGGGCTTGGCTTAGCATCTTCCGACTCCTTCATATACGAATCCAAGACTTCTCACATCTTCCGGATTATAGATATTGCTGCCATCGATTATGACCGGCTGTCTAAGCAATCTCTTAATCTTCAATAGGTCCAACTCTCTGAACTCTTCCCAAGCACTAGTCACAATTATAGCATCACATCCTTTAGCCAATTGATAAGGGTCTTTACAGTATTTGATATTTGCTAGAATTGCTTTTGCGTTATTCATGGCCTGAGGGTCGTAAGCTTTTATAATAGCCCCTTCTTCCTGTAGCTTTTTAATTATGTATATCGAGGGAGCCTCTCTCATATCATCTGTGTCGGGTTTGAAGGAAAGACCCAGTATTCCAATAACCTTGCCGTTCAAGTTCCATAACGCCTTCTTAGCTTTTGCAGCTATCTGATCGCGTTGTTCGTTATTCACTTTCTGGACGGCCTTTAGCAGCTCGAAATCATAGCCTATCTCTTCCGCTATCTTGATGAAAGCAGACAGGTCCTTAGGAAGACAATAACCTCCATAACCTGCTCCAGCGTTAAGGTATTCCCGGCCAATTCTCTTATCGTAGCCTGCCCCTTCAGCAACCTTTTTCACATCAGCACCGACTTTCTCACATATCCTTGCTATTGCATTAATGTAAGATACTTTCAAAGCCAAGAAGGAGTTTGAAGCATGCTTTATTAGTTCAGCAGTTTCTATATTCGTTACAATCACGGGAGCGTTCAAGCGCTTATATAATCTAATCATGGTGTTTGCTGCTCGTTCAGTCTCGACGCCGAGGATTATCCGATCAGGATGCATAAAGTCGTGGATTGCGCTACCCTCGCGCATGAATTCAGGATTACAGACCACATCAAAATCGACATTGCGCTTTGTATTGACGTTTATGGTCTTTCTAATCCAACTGCCTGTTCTTACTGGCACCGTGCTCTTTTCTACTATAGCCTTGTGACTATCCAATAACTCACCTATGCGTTTGGTAACTGATTCCACATTTGATATGTCTGCTTCGCCAGTCTGTTTCTGGGGTGTACCAACGCAAATGAATATGATTTCCGATGCCCTTATTCCCTCGCGTATGCTGGTCGTGAAAAAGAGCCTGCCACTATCGGTATTGCGATGCACAATCTCGTCTAATCCCGGCTCATAAAAAGGCATAAGGCCCTTTTTCAAATGCTCTATCTTTTTGGTATCATCATCTGTGGCAATAACTTTGTTGCCCAAATCAGCAAGGCACGCAGCCGTTACCAAACCTACATGACCTGCACCAACTACTGAGATGTTCTTCATTTGACTCCCTTCGTGTCGGACAATATGATACACTCCGACACTTGTAAGAAAGATAGCATACTCTTGGAGATGTTAAGAAATCTACTATAGTTCGAACATCTTCTGCACATTGCCGCTGCAAATAACTTCGATATTTTTCTTAATCTTTTCAATTGGCCAATCCCACCACTTAATCTCCAGCAGTTTTCGGATTGTTTCATCATCGAATCTTTTCCGAATTGTCCGAGCAGGATTGCCCGCAACTATGCAATACGGCTCGACATCTGTTGTGACAACAGATCCGGCACCAATTGCAGCACCATCACCTATCCTCACACCAGATAGGATAATGGCCCCATAACCAATCCAGACATCGCTCCCAATGATTACGTCCCCCTTTGAGGCTGTATCGCTGTCTTCGCTCCCAAGGATAAGTGCTTCAGGCCATTCTTCGGCAAAAGCTCTAAACGGATATGTGGTCAAGCGATTTGTTCTATGGTTTCTACCAAGAAGTATAGTGACCTTTGGCGCTATAGATGAGAATTTGCCAATCTTCAACTTACTTCCAGGATGCTTATAAACCGTTGGTGGTTCACCGGTTGAATAAGTGTATTGGCCTATGTCAAACTCAGGACCGACCAGATAGTCCTTAGTATATTTCAGGAATGGCGGGGGATAAGGAGCCCTTCGCCTCTTGACAAACCGATCCAATGCCGCTGACAGCCTGGGGAAGTGTTCAGCCAACATCGAAACTACATATGCCTCCATTGTGATATAGCGGGATACCCGAGAGTCGACACATCATCTGGGCTCTTGTTTGCCAATAATCTGCCGGAGTAAAACCATATCCTCCTTATCTATGCCTCCGATTATATACAGCACCGCAAAGTAGAGCAAGGGGACATATGGCGTTGTGGAACTCATGCTTTATCAGCACACTCATTCTCAGCAACTGTTGCGCTAACGCTATATCTTGTACGCTTGCTTACTACTTCGCCTGCAGATTTGATCTTCCTGTTAGACCTTCTAAGAACTGCTCCAATAAGTCTGTGCTTCTTTCCCAGGTGAACTCCCTGATGCGTTCATTGCCAGCCTTCGCAATTCTCATTCTCAGGTCATCATTCTCGAGCAAGCGAATTATGTTCTCTGCCAGCGCCCCCGGATTCTTGGGAGGAGAGAGCAGGGCTGTCACCTCATGTTCAGCGAAATCTCGGATCCCGCCACAATCTGTTGAAGCCACTGCACAGCCGCAACACATGGCCTCACCCGGCGGGAGGCCAAATCCTTCTGTCCAAATCGGGCACAGATATATGCTGCTTCCATTGTAGACAGAGTTGATCAAGTCGTCTTGTGGCACGTCATAATAATACTCAATCCAACTAGGCAAAGTTCTTGGTCTGGGTAAAATGCCAAAGAGGGCAGCTTGAAGTGCAGGGAATTTTCGCCTAGCGAGGTTCAGAGCTTTGACACCGTCTTCTGCACCTTTCACAGGTTGTGGATGATACAACATGGCTATCCGTGGGGAGCGTCTCTCAATCGGAAAAACAATGCGGTATCTTGAATGGTCAAATCCGTTGGGAATGTATACCATTTCGTGTGGAGGCACTCCTAGCTTGAGCCCTTGCTCGTATAACCATCGTGCAATAACAATTTTGGGCACAGGTACTCGGAAGAGCGCATCTTCTAATGCTTTGCTAAACACTCCGTAGCCTTGTATAAGCCCGAATTGTTTACCTTTTTCGGGCGGGCAATCCTTTCCGTACCACGAAATTGCATCGCCGTTAGGAAAAAACAATGGTTTAGGTCCTGGAATATACAGCAGCTTAACTCGGCTATCGAAAGGATACCACTGCACCTCCCCTTCAACAATCGGATTGCGATCCTTCCTTATCCTTCGACTCAGCCACCAACGAAAGGCTATAAGCCGACTGGCCGCATCCGTCGCCAACCTTATTCTCTCCTCCGTCCAGTCCCATCTGCGAGGATGCACAACTGTCACATCATGTCCCCGCGCAGCGAGTTGGTTGGCATATTCATAAACAACCATAAAGCCACCTATAGGTTTCAATGAATATGCTGGCAATATAAAAGTAATTTTCATAGTTTACCCTGAACCAGCTATACCTACGGGATTAGAAAAGAACTGACATCAGGTTCGCTGCAACCTTTTCTGACCACATATAGAAGCATATGATTAGCCGTAAAAGGAATCCTTGAAAAAATCGAGGTTACCAACCAAAACAAGAAGTTTAGTAACCTTACAAGAATTTTCGGATAAAATTTCCGTATTTTTCCGAAAGATACAAAAACTGGACTAAGTTCTAGATAAATACCATACGGGGTGTGAATGGGCACTGTTTCGACCAAGACAAATCCTACCTTTTTTAGCTCTTCTTCAAATTCTCTCCTAGTAAAACGATATTCAAAGAACTTTCCAGAGACAAGCCACGGCTTGAACCTATATTGGTATGTATCAGGTATGGGTTGATCTCCAGTAGCAACATACTTTGAGGACTTCCTCATTAAAATTCTCCAAGCTGACCGCTTGATATCGGAGCCCAATTTGCGACTCGGTAGAACGCCCTTTATTTGGCGGAGCATATTTAAATACGGGACGGTGACTACTGCATAACCACCTGGCTTCAAAACTCTCAGCATTTCTTGGAGTGGTCTCTCAGGCCCTTCGATAAAGTGTTCAACCACTCCTAATGAAATGATTCCTGCTATAGAATTGTCCGCAAAACTAAGCTGCGATACATCTCCGCACATTAAATCTAAGTCTGGCTTCAGTGCTTTCACCGCGCTGACTGCCTCAGTATTGAGTTCGATTCCTATCACTTTCTCGAATCCTTTGTCAATTAGATATTGTACAAATCTTGCCAAACCACACCCTGCTTCGAGAATTATACCTTCTTGAGGCATATACTTAAGGATATATCCAGTCGCCGGGTCTGTTTCGCAGGATTTTAAGAAATCATCAAAATCGTCCGGATTCCATTTGAATGAAATCGAGTGGTGTTTCTCATTTCTCGGCTGCGTGTCTGTCATGTCCTCCCCACAATCTGCTTAATCAGAAGCTTATCTTCTTTATCTATGCCTCCGATTATATAGAGCACTATGAAGTAGAGCAAGGCCGCCAGCGGTACCAGGGCCAGTACGTAGAAATTCTGGAAATAATAAACGGGCAGGCCCATCACAGCGCTGGCAATTGAGACTCTCATGATAATCCCCAAAGTGTTTTTAACAGGGATGCCGTATCCGATTCTCGAGCTCCAGATGTAGTCTATAAGAAAACCTATGGACACTGTGACTACGGTGGAGATGCTGGCGCCCGTGAGGCCGTACCTCGGAATAAGGATTACATTGAGAACTACGTTAAAGACTGCGGAGCCTATAATGATGCAGGTTGCTGCCAACTGCTTATTCACAGAGTAGAATAGTTGCCCGAAGACACCGTTTACAAATATAAACACCATGGACCACACCAGTATTTGAAGCGCAATTATAGAATTTACGTACCCCAGGCCAAATATCAGCAGTACTATTTTGCTTGCTAAAATGGTTGTCCCTACGCCGATGGGGACACCGAGTATGAGCATGTACTTAAATGACCTCTCGTAGGTGAATCTCAAAAAGTCCTTTGACGTGACGTGGAGCCTGGACATCAGGGGAAACACTGTGCTGAAATATGCCGAAGGAATGAACGATAAGCATAGTATCAGCCTGTATGCAGCGTTGTACCAGCCCACTGCTTCATTACCCTTCATCGAAGACAGCATCACCGAGTCTATAGAGAAATAGAGCACTACAAAGATTGCGCCCAGTGCAAACGGCCACGCCTGTTTGAGCGCTTCTTTCCAAAAACCTAAGTCAACCTCAATCCCGGGCAGGGTGAACTTCCAGGCCGAGATAGCCAAGCTGTATCCCAGCCCGATTACACTGACGATAAGGTATATCAAGGCGAAGCCGGTAACGCTGTAGTTGTGGTTTATAGCCCAGAAGGCACTTCCCAGCATCACCGCACCGCCCAGTACCCCCCCAATGGCTTCAAACTCCATCCTTTCGTGAGCGCGGAAGAGGCCGTAGAACATGGTGCTGAATGCCCCGAAGACCACCGACAGCCCGATTAAATAAACAACTCTGACGGTCTGCGCCGGATAGTGCAGAAGGTTTATGGTCAGCGCAATCAGCCCGAAGGTGATAATGGTCAGAAATATTTTCAGGACAGCGATATTACTGAGGTATTTCCGGGCTAACGTTTTATCCCGGGCAACTTCCCTAATCATAAGTGCCTGCAAGCCGAAGTCTGTAAGTACGGAGAAAATCGCAGTGAAAGCCACGGCGAATGACAGCACGCCTAAGCCCTGTGCTCCCAGGTAGCGGGCGACATAGACGGTGAAGAAGAAGCCTAAAACAAAGCCCGCTACGCTGGAAGAAAGTAGAAGAGTGGTGTTTCTGGCGATTCTCTGGACAGTACTCATGGAGCTATTGCTATTGTATTCATCTCGCCATTAGCTGTCAAATACGATGATACGAGAATAACCTGGTCGGTAAGAGAAAAAGGTAAGTAAGGTTAAGTCGTTACACTTGACATTAATTGTCGCATGAGCTAACCTTGGCCTAGATATCATAACACTGGAGTGGTAAGCTGCAATCGCCTTGATACCGTTTAGCCATTAGTGAAACTGACCCGAGCGGTCCAGTTTTCGGTTTGTGCATAGGCTCTATATTACACTGAGTCACAAGTGTGGGAGAAGGCCTGTGGAATGGCGAGCAAGGTAGAATTACCCGCGATTGTACTCCTAATGGCAGTTTGCATTGCAGCGGGAGTTTTGCTGCATGCATCCCATGCCTCAGCGTATGAACCGGGTGTTGGCAATTACACGTGGGACGCAACCGTTCCCAACTACAATCCCTCTGCTGTGCTTCACAATGGAACCATAGACTACTCCGGGCTCTTCTTCGGAGATTTTATGGGCGTTTCCCCAACGCAGCCTGGCGTAAGTCTTTATGCTGACTGGGGCAACGTTTCTGGCTGGGATGACGCGCCTATCGCTGCCGGAGATTTTGTCGGCGATGCGAATACCAACGGCGACGCACTGGATGGCCTAGTCGTAGTGCTGGGTCTAGCATATAATCCAGTAACACAAATATGGTCTCCATGTTGTCAGCAAGGTTGGTGGGATATGGGTGCACCAACCTGTCGTGTGGCTGTCTTTGAAGGTCTGGACCACCCGCCTTATCTGGGAGAGGGAATCGATTGCCGGGTCTATGGCTCCAACACACCTTGGGGGACCACGAGCTCCCAGGCTGTGCTCACAGATATCTACCTGGACGGATGGCGTCCCGGTAACGCCACTGAAGATGCAAACCATGATGGTTGGTCGGTCGATGATATTGTGGGCGTATACCAACTGCCGGCACCTTATCGATACATAAAACTGACGCCCTGGAATGCAACATTAGGCGGCTATGACTATATTGATCCTGAAATAGACGCAGTAGCGGGTGATCCTACATGCGCACCACCCACCCCTACGCCCACGCCCACTCCTACCCCAACTCCAACTCCAACACCTACCCCCACACCCACTCCTACCCCTTTTTCGACGCCGGTCCCTATTCCGTGTGATTGTGAACATACCGTGCTGTCCGTAGATACGAATAATGCATACTGCTGCAAAGTTAAAGTAGATGGCACAGAAATTACTGCCTATCCATATTTTAAGGTCTATGGAAGCGGCAACGTCTCGGTGCTCGAAGCGATTGATGGAGGGTGCTGTCATTTTGTCAACTGGACGATTTCGGGAGTACATACCGGCACATGGACGGATACGAGCAGAACAATAAGTCTGTTGATGGTTGACCACTTCAATGTCTCTATTACTTGTTCAACAACCTGTACGCCCACGCCTACCCCTACGCCCACGCCCACGCCTACACCCACGCCTACACCCACACCCACGCCTACACCCACGCCCACACCTACACCCACGCCAACTCCCACTCCTATCCCAACACCCACGCCTAATTTGACTTCATATTCCATAGCAGATGCGACAGCCGTGGCGCAAGACCCAACGGGCAATTATGGCACAGTGATTAGCGTCAGTATTCAGACGCTAAATTCCAGCAACAGACAGCGAGGGTTAATTCGTTTTGATCTTTCCAGTGTACCAGCAGGCTCAACAATTAATAGCGCTACCTTCAGCGCTTATTATTTTAGTTATTACGCTGCCGGGCTGGACCCCGTAGGAAGAACATATTATCTTTATCGAAATACAGGCCCCTGGACAGAGACGGGAGTTAACTGGAATAATCAGCCTGGTTATGTAATTTCGCAAGGAGCATCAGTATCAATGCCAGGCAGTTTTGGCTGGGTGAACTGGAATGTCAAAGACATCGTCCAATCCTGGGTTAACGGAACAGCAAACTATGGATTTCTAATGATGGACAGTAATGAAACTGAAGGGATAAATAAGGTTGCCCTATTTTACTCCAAGGAATATGCTGGTTCGACATATGCTCCCAGGCTGTTGATTAATTATACCGCACCGGCACCCACGCCAACGCCAACACCTACGCCGACACCGACACCCACACCAACGCCTTCACCAACTCCGACACCCACGCCCACACCTACACCTACACCAACGCCCACGCCTACGCCAACGCCGACACCTACGCCTACACCCACACCGACACCAATACCAACGCCTACACCAACTCCGACACCCACGCCCACGCCTGTTTCAACGCCCACCCCCATCCCAACACCAAATCCTAATTTGGTTCTATATCCTGTGGCAGACGCAAGAATCGCCGCACAATCACCGGCCAGCAACTTCGGCACGGATGCCTTAGTTGCTATTCAGGCATTCAATTCCACCAACAGGCAACGCACTCTGGCTCAGTTTGATCTCTCCAGCGTGCCAGCAGGCTCCACAATTAATAGCGCTACCTTCAGCGCTTATTATTTTAGTTATTACGCTGCCGGGTTGGACCCGGTAGGAAGAACATATTATCTTTATCGAAATACAGGCCCTTGGACGGAGACCGGAGTTAACTGGAATAATCAGCCTAGCTATACGGATTCGCAGGCTGTCTCGTCCATAATGCCGGGAAGCTTTGGTTGGGTAAACTGGAATGTCAAGGATATCGTTCAAACCTGGGCCAATGGAACAGCAAATTATGGATTTCTGATGATAGACAGCAGCGAAACCCCAGGAGTGAATAAGGATGCCTCGTTCTGTTCCAAGGAATTCGCTGGCTTGACCTATGCTCCGAGGCTAACGATTGACTATGTTCCACCAGGATGGATTACTACACCAACACCTACGCCCACGCCTACACCTACACCGACGCCCGTCTCTGGATCATCAGGTGGGGGAGCATACATCCCACCATCTACATCTACACCAACCCCAACACCTGTACATACACCGACTCCAACACCTACTCCTGTGCAGACACCGCTGCCTAGTCCAACTCCTACGCCACTCGACATCTCGGGCAATATCACCGGTAACGGTACGGTGCAGCAAAACATCGTGTACAGCGTGCTCGGCGGCCAGGCAATGCTGAATATTGCCCAGGGCACTACTGCGCTGACAGGCACAGGCGGGCCGCTGCAGTCGATAACAGTGCAAGAAGCATGCTTCGACCTGCCTCCACTGCCGGAGGGAGGTCACATCATCGGCTGCGCCTATGATTATCAGCCTAACGGCGCAACGTTCAGCCCACCGATTACCATAACCCTTAAGTATAATCCGAGTCTAATTCCGGCAGGGATTGATGAGAGTAAGCTCGTTATAGCCTATTACGATACTGCGACCAGCAAGTTGGTGACGCTCCCCTCACTGGTAGATACGGTGAATCACACTGTTAGTGCGCAGGTAAGCCACTTGACGCTTTTTGCCGTGTATGCTGCAGCTTCGGCTACGACGCCGACCCCGACCATAACCCCGACGGTGACTTCCACACCCACACCGACACAAACGCCCGTGACTACAGGTGTACGAGTACCATGGTCGACAGTTGGTGCCATCGCTCTTGGAGTCACTGGCCTGGCGGCCATTATACTGCTGTTCATTGCACTGCGCAGGAAAACTCCAGAGGATAATGGCAGCGTGTGAATAATAGAGTCTTGGCCTGAATACTGAGCGATGCGAGGGGATTAATGGGCGTTCATCGTTACCATGAGCCTGCCGGTGAGAAGCTTCCTTGTTTCCCGTGACGTCTGTGCTTTCCTTGGGGTCACCCACACTATCGATACCGCACTCACTTCGGGTAAAGCTTCCAGGACTTTAACCAGTTGTGTAGGCTTCAGTAAGTGAACCTTGAGGGTAACACCAGCGGAGCGAGAGGTCTCTACCCCAATTGTCCTGATGCGCTGCGTCGCCTTCAAGTGTCTGTTCAACTTTAGCACATTTGCCAGGACTATCGGCGGCGGAAGTACAAGTTCAACTTTACCGGCATATAGAGCCTCGCTATCTGTTGCGGTGTTTTCCTGAACGCTCGGTGGGACCTCGTGTTGACAGCCACTGTTAGCTTCACTGATGGTTTCTGAGGCTCGCCGTTCAGCCTCGTCCAATATTATTCTTGCCCGCTCCCTGGCATCACTGATAATTGACTCGCCTTTCTCCTCAGCTTTCTGGATAATGAGTTGGCCATATCGAATTGCTTCATTGATTGGCAGCTCCGTGTTCGCCTTGGGACTTCCCTCAACATCGCGGACAATTGTATCTGACTCTGGCGTGGCTTTCATTTATCTTCCCCCTGGTGCGCTTTCAATGAGAGAGGACGCTATTAACTGATGCATGGTCTGGGATACAGTATTCGAATCGATTTCATCTGCGCTCTCGATGGCTTCCTGTCCCTTCTTTGCCTCAGCCTGCTGTTTGTCGAAGCTGCCCACGATTTGTAGATCGTGAATATAGCCACATTGCAAGCACTGCTCATACACCCCGTAATTGTCTTTCTCCAGCATCAAATGCCCTTTGCATTTGGGACAGCTTTGTGACATTGCAGTTGCCATACTGCCTCCTGAGCGAAACGATTCTTCCGCTTCGACTGTAGGATAACTTCATGCCCGCGGCAGGTAAATAGATGAATGGTACCATCTGAAGGAGGAGAATAGTCCCTGAGCCAGCTTCGCAGCCACTGATGTCGGTGCTCAAGGAGCTTCCCGGAAGTTGACAACCCGGCAGGGCAAAATTATAATAGCTTTAACAATCGTATTCTGAAAGGTGGTGCACATATGGCTAACGAGATGGGGAAGAGATATCGCTGCGCCAAATGCGGCACTGAGTTGATCGTCACCAGAGCTGGTACCGGCAAGCTGGTCTGCTGCAAACAGCCCATGGAGAAAAAGACCTAGAGCAACATTCGAGCGTACATAGAAGCAAGAAGGGAGTCTTAAATAAAATGCCGAATCTATTAGGTAGAAGGTTCCGCTGCGAGGTTTGCAATACAGAGGTTCTCATCACCAAAGCAGGCGAGGGGGCGGCTGAGTGTTGCGGTAAACCCATGACTGTCCAGCAGCCCAAGCCTCTGCCGTCATCTGACTAGAAAATATGAGAGAGCCCGCTCAGCTATAGCTAATTTTATTCAGGGCTCTCTCTATTTATAACTTCCATAAGCCGAAAATCCCCCGATTCCGGGGGATTTTTATTTGGGCTGCCAGCTACCTCTGGGGCTCGATTATAACCTTGATAGAATTGTATTCCTGAGGATGTACGACCATACGAAAGCCCAGGCCCGTCTCCGCCAGACTGAGCCTGTGAGTGATCATCTCTTTCACGCGCAGGGTGCCGGCCCGTATCAATTCCAGCGCCGTGGCATGGTCTGCCGGGCTGCCCGCGTAAGATGTGGTTAGCGTTATATCGTTGCGCCAGAAGATGTCATTAATAGATAGGGGAACGGTCACACCTGGGCCTGTGGGTGCAAAAAATAGGACGGTTCCCTGTCGCTCCACCGATTTGAGAGCCTGTGCAATAGCAGGTTCGGCTCCGGTGCATACTATCACCAGGTCCGCCAGACGGCCATCGTTCACCTTTCGCAGGTATGCTGGCACATCCTCCTCAGCATGGAGAGCAGCATCCGCACCAAGCTTCCGCGCCGCCTCCAGCCTGTGCTTAATCACATCTGTTGCCACCACACGTCCTGCCCCCAAAGCGCGCCCCAAGTGCACATACAGCAGCCCTGCGATGCCGCTGCCGATAACAAGCACGCTGCAGCCTGGTTTCAAGCCGGCTTTTCTCAGACCGCGCAGGACACAGGCCACCGGCTCCACGAAAGTAGCTTCCTCAAAGGACACCTCATCGGGCAGGGTAAACGTTCCACGGTCCACATTTATAGCAGGAAGCCTGATATACTCGGCGAAGCCGCCCGGATAGAAATTGGTCTTGCGCAAAGTATCGCAGACCGTGTGATTGCCGCTGATGCAGTAATGACACGTGTTGCAGGGGACGTGGTGAGCTGCAATTATGCGGTCTCCGACCTTGTAGCGGCTTACCCCCTCTCCTACCTCCACAACCACGCCGGCCACCTCGTGCCCTAGAACCAGGGGCACCTTGTGGATGCGGTACCACTCCATGACATCGCTGCCGCAGATGCCGCTGGCCTCCACCCGCATCAGCAGCTCGCCGGGGCCGACCTGAGGCGTAGGCATCTCCTCCAGCCGGATGTCCTTGTTGCTGTAGTACATCGCTACGCGCATAGCAGTTTTCCCTCAGAAGATCGCCTGTGAGATGGGAGAGAGGTACAGCCCGAATTCGTGGGCAAGCTTAATCTTATTTGCCTGTTTCAGACTGATCTGTGGCGGAGGGTTCGTCTGTTTCGGCAGAAACCTCAGCCTCCACGGGTTGCGCCCTTCTGCCGCGGCTCTTTATCACAGCCGTGCCAGCCACCAAGTCATGTATTCCGAGTTTGTCAGCACCTAGGCCCATGACCGACATTCCCATAATCAAGGCGAGTACGAGTATGATCCACGAGTAGCTTCTGACACTGCTAACTGAGTCTATGCCGGCAAGTATCGGTGCGAAATTCGGAACAATGTAGAATAAGTATCGTAAGAAAGCGTTGATAGGTCCAATTCTACTGCCATCCCTTTTAACAATCTTCGCGCCAATAATCATCTTGCCCACAGTCTGACCGCGCCACAGCCAGAGACCAACGAAGTAGATGAAACCTAGCACCAGACCAGTCCATGACGGCGCTCCACCTATGCGGCTGACTATGTATACTACAAGAATAAGAATGACATAGTCGATAATAAAAGCCGCCAGCCTCATCCAGGCCCCCACATATTCGGTAGACACTGCTTCAACCGGGGCCTGCTCGACGCTGGTCTCAGCTAATTCTTCCTCGGTGACAACGCTGCTTGTGGCGGTAGATACCTTGGCCGGAGCAGGTTGCACTTCATCGGAGGTTTCCTCTGCTACCTCTACCCAAGCTAATTTTTGCGTATCCCATACGTAGCGCGACTTGGGTTCTCTTGCACCCTTTTTCTCTTCGCTCACCATCTGTTTATCCATCTAGGTCGACTTGAATTAACGATAGTAGATTATACCTACCAAATCCGGAACATGCAATTTACTCTAAACTTTGCTTAGTTCTATTTTCCTACACAATTGCCGAATAGTCAATGAAGCATTATCTGAGACTCAGTTGAGGAAAGGAGTAAAGTGGTTTAAGGCAGGTACGAGGAATCAACCTCTAACAGAAAGGCGGCATTAGATCTAGGTAACGGATCGCTCCTTACTCAAGGTGATTGGTTACTATCTGGCGAAGTCTCCTGTTGATTTAGTCCCAGGATAACGACGTAATCCCTCTCCGATTTTGGAGACCTGTAAACCACTTCCAGCCCTGCATTGGAAGTAAAGTTGCCTCCCATGCTCCTGGAATATAGAGAATATCTGGGAAAATCTGGCCTGTCCTTCACTCCAGCCCATCCCATTATATGCGATGCGACATCTGCATCTTGCTTTGAGAAAATTATGTAGTTAATGCCCCTCGTTTTCATTATCTGCAGGACCTCTGAATCATCAGTACTAATATAGAGGCGCCCTACGTCGTCCAGCCTGTCAAGATCGTATCCATAGAATCCATTATCGACAAACGGCTCGCGTTGTCCCACATCAAGTATCCAATATCCCCAGCTCCATTGACTAGCGACTATGGAATTTGTAGGAGTATCTTCTCTGAGATATCGAAGCGCATCTAGCCATTCACTATCTGGGGACATTGCAGAAGACTTCTGCAAACTAGCACCCTGGAGACTCGCCACAGTTGCAAGCAATAGAATGAAAACTATGACACCCACCTTCTTCAACGACACAAATGAGACACCACTCCATTCCCAAAGATGATTAAGCCCGACCCCTCCAAGCAGGGCGGCCGGCACCGCACCGAATACTTCAAGTCGCCTAGCAAACAAAGACATTCCTACAACTATCAGAAACCAGATCGAGATAAAGTAGTAGTAATCATTGCGCTTCTTTAAAGTAAGGTAAATGGCAATAATCATAGGGATCCACAGAAGCTGGTATGCAAATAGATCGCCAACACTTAAACCTCCGTACTCCATTACTCCTAGCCGACTGCTGCCTGCCGTAACGTAAAGACGGATATATTGCACGGCGCTTGCGGCCTGTGAATGCATAGCCGCCAATGCAAGGCAATTGATGGCAAGAATGAATATGAAAGTCCCCCAGTTAGCTTCGCGCAGAGCGTATATCAGTTTCAACCTTTCCAGCGATACGTTCCTATTATTCCAGTATCCGATTAATAATCTCAATACAAAATAGGCCGTTAGAGCCGCAAACAGCAGCATGGCTGCTTGAAGGTCCCATTCCAGATAAAGCAAAAGCTCCATCAGGAGTACAATCGTTCCTCCAACCAACCATCCGACATCTCTCCCTTGAACCCTGGGTTTCCAGTATTTTGATATGTAAAACACAAATATGCCTACCATGAGCAATAACGACGACAATCCTTCCCTATCAACGTATCCGCCCGCGGAAAGCTCTATACCATATGCCGTGGCTGCCCAGGCGAAAGCAGAGAATATACCTACCCGCCGGCCACATGACTTATATGCTATGATGAATACTGTGATCAAAAAGGCTATCCCTAAAGCCAAGGGCACTATTTTGGAGGCAAAGTCTATTGCAGCTTGCGGAGACATGTGAAGCATAACTTGAGCAGCCTTGGCGACATAGGCCAGAGTCGGGGACAAGCCGGAATGCAGGTTATATAGGGGTAATGAAGTAATCGGTGAGTCGGGAGGTGGACCTTCCCCGGCCGCAAGTCTTCCTCCCAGCCAATGGAAGAAGTAGGAATCGGGACTCACTATATAGTAGTAATTATGGTCAAGAATGTGCTCGTATCTGATAAAGACAGCCCATAGAACAAGCAGCCCGGCTAAGATCCACAGCAGATTTCTACGGATGAAATCTTGAGCCCGCCGCAGCACGAATACCGTTTCCGACATCTTGAAGCACATTCTAACCCTTTTCAACGCTGCCTGTCAACGAAAACACGATGGCTAATCACAGCAAATCAAGCTCGCCGCTCCTGTAGTGCATTCTCTCAATGTTCGCGAACCAGCCCATTCAGGCGTTGCCCATGCTCCAATATCATAGTTATTCAGTGTGCATCAATGCGGGCTACATTCAGAGCATAGTGACCGCACAAATGGGAGGAAAAGTAAACTAAAATACGAGATTTGCGACCAGAATATTCGTCGCAAAACCTTGACAATGGTACTAATTTACTATATGATACTCATACCTTAGTACTAGGCCACTAGTACTAAGAAGAGTTGTTCGGGCACTCACCCAAGGGGTGTCGAACGAAAGGGAAGGAGGTGATATAGATGATTCTGCTGTTGATCCTAAAGGGACTGGGGCTCGTAGAGTATGCACTGGACTACCTAATTAACGTGAGCGTCACTTTCTCTAAGGGTAACGCTCTCGCGGGAGACTACCAGTGGCATTTGGACTCGGTCTACATTGTTCCTACGGCCAAGGGCTTCGCAATTCTGGATGACGTGTGGACTCTCCTCCACAACGTAATGGACATGCTGGCCCAGTTCAGCACATTCTTCCCCGCGAACGCCTCCGGCACGGTCAGCAACATGGGCGGCAATTTCCCTCACCCTTTAAGTTAATTCGAGGGAGTACACGTGAGTATTGTTTTTGTCAAGCGTCTATCTTGGGCTCTGGAAGCTTGAGCGATTAGAACTAGTTAGCGAATGTTTTCAGTCAATAAGAGGTGAACCCGGTTTCACCTCTTATTGATTTCTACGGGCAGAAAGTCTGCACGGAATTGTGCCTTGACTTGACAAGGCTCATCGCATGCATATAGACTGGAAACAAGAACAAATGGTAGACATTATGGGTTAAGAATACAATGGCCTGGCTGGAAGTATATTAATGTCTATGTGGGTTAGTAAGCATGTCTTCGAATTCTGACATCTTATCGGATATATTGCTCAGACTAGCCGCTTTGGCTGACGCATTCCTGGGTTATGCCGTGTCTGGTAATACTCTTACCGAACCTGGCGGCGTGCAACTCGTATCAGCGCTGAGCACAATCATACAGAATATGGCAACTTTCGCTGCACAATTTTCTACGGCGTTCGCAAACTATGTGGCGTGACCATGAAACATGAAAAGGAATTCGTATTCTGCGGTGACTAGAGTCGGAGTATCGGCATATGTCACGAAATATATGTGGCAATTGCGCTAATTTCAGACCGGAAAAGGGTAAGAGATTTTTCAATTGCACATTTGCCACTCATGCCGGCACTAGCTATGGAATGCAGGTTAGAGCTGATACCGCATCCTGCGA
>Ga0209777_10001341_pt1 | contig 36227 bp, 32 predicted proteins | sample FrelakmetHBP12HB_FD_187147 | JGI IMG/M metagenome (GOLD analysis project Ga0209777, IMG submission 187147) | Freshwater lake sediment microbial communities from the University of Notre Dame, USA, for methane emissions studies -HBP12 HB (SPAdes)... | ecosystem: Environmental > Aquatic >...
AACTGGCGGCGATGGGTATCAAGATTGATACCTTGACTGAAGAGCAAGCCAAGTACCTGACCTCATGGGAAGAGGGTACCTAAACTAGTTATCAGTAGTAAATATATATAGAAAGTCCTCGAAGTTAATTAAATACTCCGAGGACTATTATATTATTAGTAAAGGAAGATATAGTAGAAGAAATAACGGTAAAACCAATTGAAAGAAAAAGGCTGCTACTACTTTCTTAAGGACCATTATGCTAGCTAAAATACGTGAACCTTTTAATAGCCTCTCACACTTGAGCGGTGCGATTATTGCTTTTTTTGGTTCGATCGTATTGCTCATTGTTGGTTGGGGCGGAAGGGCAAAAATTATTTCCTTATTGGTTTATGGCCTCAGTCTGGTGATATTATTTTCAGCCAGTGCCAGTTATCATCTGGTAAAAGCAATCCGTACCCAAAAGATCCTACGCAAATTGGATCACTCCGCGATCTACATACTCATCGCTGGGACTTATACGCCTTTTTGCGTTAACGCTTTCAATGGTTTCTTTCGCTGGGGGCTCCTGGCAATCATCTGGACAATTGCTCTTTGCGGCATACTGATCATGGTGTTTTATGTCAACGCGCCGCGTTGGTTGAATGCTGCAGTGTATGTAGTCATGGGCTGGTTATGCCTGTCTGCAGTGGGCCAGATGTCCACGGCATTATCACCTGCCGCGCTATTCTGGCTGATTGCTGGTGGAGTAATTTATACTATCGGTGCTGTTGTCTACGCGACAAAACTATTCAATTTTATACCCGGTATATTTGGATTCCACGAGGTCTGGCATATCTTTGTCCTTCTTGGTGCGCTGGCACATTTTATCTCGGTCATGATGCTTTTGGTTTCACCAACATAGTCGTAATATTCCCCCGGGGTGGGTTTTGTATTATCCATGTTCAGTCGTCATACGCCTCTGCCCAAAACCAGCACAATCTGATAAAATACAACCCGCACGCCGGTACCTTTCGACATGGTTAAAACAAGCCCCGGTCTCTACTTCCGGGGTTTTTCGTTGGGGCATGGTGGTGCTATGTGCTCCTCTGAGGTTGGATATGCTGAAAGAACGAACTGATCTACGAAATATTGCTATTATTGCTCATGTGGACCATGGCAAGACTACCCTTGTGGATGGCCTTCTTCGCCAGTCACATACTTTTCGCGAAAATCAGCAGGTGGCTGAGCGCGTCATGGATTCCAATGACCTTGAGCGCGAGCGCGGCATTACCATCCTGGCCAAGAACACTGCCATCACCATCCCCGATCCTGTCACGGGGGAAACGGTAAAAATCAACATTGTGGATACCCCGGGACATGCTGATTTTGGTGGTGAAGTGGAACGAGTCATGAACATGGTGGACGGTGTCCTGCTTCTGGTGGATGCAGCCGAAGGCCCCATGCCGCAAACCCGTTTTGTGCTTAAAAAAGCACTCGAAATGGGTCACAAGGCAGTGGTGGTTATCAATAAAGTGGACCGAAAAGATGCTGAGCCCGAGCGCGTGGTCAATCAGACTTTTGACCTGTTTATTGAATTGGGTGCGACTGATGAGCAAGCGGATTTTCCGATCATCTATACCCAGGCGACTACCGCCCAGGCGGGATTCACTCCAGAACTTGGTCCAGATCTTCAGCCACTATTCCAAACCATCTTACGCCATATACCCCCCCCGATGGTGGACGCGGAAGCACCGTTGCAACTTCTCGTTACAACTCTGGGATACGATGATTATCGCGGCGTAACCGCGGTGGGTCGTATCCATGCGGGTACAATTATAGCCGGACAGGTTCTGGCGCGCTTAAAAGTGGATGGTACGAATGTGCCTGAACGAGCCCGTTATCTGTATGTACATCAAGGATTAAATAAAATCGAAGTGGATCGAGTCGAGGCTGGTGATATCGTCGCCCTCGCTGGATTGGAAGGGATTGCCATTGGCGAGACCCTGGCTGACTCGGAGCATCCGGTGGCTTTGCCAACCATCAAGGTTGAAGAACCAACCGTCCGAATGACATTTGGTGTCAATACATCACCGTTTTCGGGCAAGGAAGGGCGTTGGAGTACTTCCCGTAAACTACGTGAGCGTTTGTTCGATGAATTACGCACCAATGTCTCCTTGCGTGTGCAGGAGACCGATACTGCAAAGACATTCTTGGTTTCCGGGCGTGGGGAGTTGCACTTGGCCATCCTTGTAGAGACCATGCGTCGTGAGGGGTACGAATTTCAAGTTTCCCGGCCGGAAGTGATTTTCCACAAGGCTGATGATGGAACCCAGCTAGAGCCATTCGAGGAAGTCCATATAGAGACCAGCCCTGAAACAGTTGGTGTGGTTGTGGAAATGCTGGGGAGCCGGCGTGGAAAAATGATGGACATGCAAGATACCGGGCAGGGTAGTGTAAGACTGATCTATCTTGTACCAACACGCGGCCTGCTCGGTTTCCGTTATCAATTCCTGACCGCCACGCGCGGTATGGGTGTGATGAATACTCTATTCCACGGATATGAAGAAATGGCCGGACCAATGGCTCAGCGGTCAACCGGGTCCTTGGTTGCCTGGGAGGTGGGCGAAACTACTGCCTATGCATTAAAGAGTGCCGAAGAACGCGGAACCTTGTTTTATGGACCGGGAGTAGCTGTTTATGAAGGGATGGTGATTGGTGAGAATGCGCGTCCTGGTGATATCCCAATCAATGTGTGTCGAAAGAAACACCTGACCAATATGCGCTCGTCACACGGTGACATGGAAATCCGGCTGACTACACCTCGGCAGATGAGCATTGATGAAGCTATTGAATATCTGGCTGATGATGAACTACTCGAAGTGACACCGCAGTCATACCGCATCCGGAAGCATATCCTGAATACTGATGAGCGCGGTAAGCAGGATAAAAAAGCCAAAGAAGCATTGGAAGAATAGTACTGCTGTTAAATTATTTTTATTATAGGGCGGGTTTCGTTTCTATCATTGTTCCCTAAAATACCCATCATTTCAATGCGAAACCTTGTTTTTCTAAAATGTTGCTTAGCCAGATGCGGTCAGTTTGAGAAGCGCGGTAAGCGGATTCTTCAAGCCAGCCAGCATTTTCCATTTCATTTATCCTGCCGGGGACAGCTACCTTACGACCTTTATAAATACCTGTTGCAATCATGGACTGGTCGTAAACTCGCAATTCTTCATCCTTTGGAATCGTATCGTACTTTTCCCAATGCAAAATAGTATTTAGTGGCAAGCGCGGGCGGAGTCTGTGCTCCTGCGATGGCCACCCGATTGTCATACCGACCACTGGAAAGACCAGCCGTGGCAGCCCGAGAAGATCGATCATTTCCTGTGGATTACGGCGGATCGAGCCGATGTAACAAATACCCAATCCAAGCGACTCAGCGGCAAGCGCAGCGTTTTGAGAAGCAAGAATGGCATCACAGGCTGCCACAAGGAAGTTTTCTAAATATTCAGTGGTTTGTGAATATCCACGCATGGTTGAGATGTATCCTAAACGCGCCAAATCAGCACACCAGGTAAGGAATAAAGGTGCTTGGCGGACGTGATCCTGGTTTCCGCACAATTCAGCTATTTTTTCCCGTACAGCAGTATCGGTCACAGCTACAACGGAATAAGCTTGAAGGCAGGATGATGTGGATGCGTGCTGTGCGGCGGTGACGATCATCTCAACCATGGTTAAAGGTATCGAGTCCGCCTTATAATGGCGTACGGAAGCGTGATGCTGAATCAATTCTAAAGTTGGATTAAACATAGGAATACCTCGTAAGACAAATGATGTGAAAGATACAGATCTTCACAAATCTATAATATCATTTCCAATCCAATCTCGTCACGGATAGGAATATCGTCTGCTCCAAGCACGGGTATTTCAGGCTTCAAATGTCGAGCGGTTTCCACGGCATTGATACGAATCCCAGAAATGACAAATCTGCGCTTCTGATAAAAGCGCAATGCATGCGTATTATCATTTGTGGTTACAAGCCATAGCTGGCTGCAGCCCATCAGATTTGCAGTTTGCATTACTTTATTAATGAGGGATAAGCCGCTGCCTAGCCCTTTCTGCCAGGAATTGATTGTGACTATCTCGCAGGCATCAAACTCGACCTGGTATGTGAGCAGACCGAGAAGATCCTATTCATTAAATGCGCCAAAACCCGGCATTTCAACAGGACGGTAAATCGTTTCGTGGGCAATTATGACCTCTGCCCCCCAAGATTCGACGATCTTATGGCAAACAAGGCCGTGGTCGGTTGTCATCAGTGGTCGGATGATAAATCCGGATAGGTTTTTATTCATAATTTAACACGGACTTGCTAGTCTGGCTGACATTCTTAATAATTGTTTGGGATCGAATTACCCTAAAAGAAAACCATAATAATATTGTCCATGCAAAAATATTATTATCTATGGCTGAACGGTTATCTTGATAAAAAAAGAGTCCCCAAACGGGATGCCATATGCATCGAAAGCCTGCCATTCGCTGGTATAGCTGCCGGCATCCATTGGTGCCGTGAAAACAATCCGGAGAGTGGCCTGCATGCCTGCGCGTGCCGGGTAAAGCGCCTGTTCCGGGGAAGCCCCCAGCGCATCCCCATCAACCAATCGTAAGCGATAATGGCTATCCCAATTACAGGAGCCAGAGTTCTGAACAAGCCATTGTTTATCCAACATGGATCCTGGATTGACAATGGAATTATCCACAATGGTTGTGTCAGATAAAAAAGTCAACCCGTCAATGCACACGGGGGTAGGTGTGTCGACAATAATAGAGGTTGGAATAGGTGTGTCAGTGGGGACAGGCGGTGTGATTGAGGTGGTTGACATTAAAATACTGTTCCCTCCACAAGCAGTCAGATTCATCAACAGAAAACAAAAGATAAATATGGATGTGCAACCAATGAATCTATTATCTCGCGCATCCATGTTCATCTGTCCATTTCCTTAATGCACATTGGAAAAATTAAAAGTTATCCTTCGGCTGCATCCTCATCAGCATTTTCGGCACCACTACCCGCCACAAGCGGAAGCGTCACATCTCCACCAGTGGCGCGCTGACGGATTACCGTTTCGATTTCATTCGCCAGGTCGGGATTCTGGCGCAAAAATTCCTTTGAATTCTCGCGACCTTGCCCGAGACGAACGTCACCGTAAGAGAAGAAGGCGCCACGTTTATCCACGATACCGAGTTGTGTAGCCAGGTCAATCAAGTCACCAACCTTTGAGATTCCTTCGTTATACATGATGTCAAACTCAGCAGAGCGGAAGGGCGGTGCGACTTTGTTCTTGACCACGCGAACGCGAGTTCGATTGCCAACCACTTCTGCTCCGATTTTGATTGATTGAATACGACGCACGTCCAAGCGAATAGATGCATAGAACTTTAAAGCGTTACCACCAGTTGTGGTTTCCGGATTGCCAAACATCACGCCAATCTTCATGCGTAACTGGTTGGTAAAGATGACCGTGGTCTTTGACTGGTTGATTGCACCGGATAGTTTACGCAACGCTTGGGACATGAGGCGAGCCATGGCACCCATCTGGGCATCGCCCATATCGCCTTCGATCTCGGATCTGGGAACCAGGGCAGCAACCGAGTCAATCACTACCAGATCCACTGCACCCGAACGGACCAGCGTCTCAGTGATTTCCAGAGCTTGTTCACCAGTATCGGGTTGGGAAACAAGAAGGTTGTCAATATCTACGCCACATTTGGCTGCATAAGATGGATCAAGGGCGTGTTCCATATCCACATATGCAGCAGTTCCACCCATTTTTTGTACTTCAGCGACAATATGTTGGCAGAGAGTTGTTTTCCCGGATGATTCAGGGCCGTAGATTTCGGTAATACGACCACGCGGGATACCGCCTACGCCCAACGCCAGGTCGAGAGATAGGGACCCGGTTGGAATGGCGTCAATAATCATTTTATTCGCTTCACCAAGGCGCATTATGGAACCATCACCATAGCGCTTGATGATATCTCCAACCGCCCTATCCAGCATGGCTCGGCGGCTTTCATCTTGTTGTGTGGTGGCAGCAGATTCAGATTTTTTCGCCATAATATTCCTCTCGTTATTATTAATAAATCAGAGTATAGCACAGATGTTCGATACGTCAAGAGTTCATGGTACGCCGATCTCTGGAGTGGGAGGTAGGGTGAAATCATAACCATGATAACCATAAAATGAAAAGTATGTGATCTGCCCGGGGAGGATTTGGATATTCTCTTTTCTGTTTAACGCACCGTAAGGGATATTAAGCTCATAAACTCCAGCTGGTAAACCGCCTAAAACTACATTTTCATTGTAGTAAGAGTCGCTATTAACTGTCGTCGGTCCATAGGTATTAACTTGATATAAAATTTCTGTGTCAAGAGCCTTTAGTATGACGAGATAGGAATCCAGTAGGGTACCCCAGGTACTCATCACTCGCCCGACCAACACTCCATAGCCTTGGGATGGGGAAATCCACAATTCCGGGTTGCGGGTTTTCCAAAAACTGTTTTCTCCAAGACGAACCTCAAAATGAAGATGCGGCCCTGTGGTCATCCCCGTATCCCCGACATGCCCCACCACAGCACCTGTATTCAGCCATTGGCCCACAACAACGTCCACCTCCTCCATGTGGGCATATATGGTATAGAGTTGCTGACCTTGGTAACCAAAATCGTGGCGAATGGCAACAGCTAACCCGTAAGGATCTTTTAGGTTGTTCTTCGAACCGGAATATAACCCAATACCGGCCCACACGACAGTACCTGGACCGGCAGCCATTACTTCAGCCCCTCGTGGTGCTGGAATGTCAATTCCAGTATGGATCACATCCGGCCCAAAAAAAATACCGCCATATAGATAATCTGCGACCGGATCCCCGGGGTAGGTCGCAGCAATGGGCGCTGAAAAATAGAAGTGATCGTGTGGCGAAAGTGCCCATGGTGTAGGATACAGCGGTGGGCGATATTCCGCTCCAATGGCAGGAATAACGGTAGGGAAAAATATCTGCATCGCCCCAATTGTAGCGGTCGGGAACGGAAGAGGTGTCTCCGTTATCGAAATGTGTGTCGGTGTATCCTCTGGCAGTGTATTTTCGATCTTGGATGTTGGCGAAGGGATGGATCTGGGAGGAGTCATTTGGGATGCAGTGGATTGGATCGCAGGCATGCGGGTTGACTGGACGGAAGAAGGCGAGCAGGCCGTCAATAAAATCGTAAAAAGAAGGAATCGCAATCCGAGAATAGGCTTCATGAAATAATTATGGTGTTGAAGTGAAATGGGCTGTAGGAGTCAGCGTTGGAGTAGGCGAACGATACCAGAGTGGGATCCGCGTCGGAGTGCTTGTCGGGGGGATGACGATTGTCGGTGTGACCAGTACATCTGGTGGATAGAGCTGCAGCATGGCGGAATGCCAGTCTAGACCTTGGATGAAAGCTAGTTCGTTTAACCTTGCTCCGGCATAATAGGTGCGCCAATTGGTCAGAGCAGAAAGACGATCCCAACCATATTGGGTGGCGAGGGTGGTCAGGTCGAGCCAGTAGCCGGGTGGAATTGAAGCCATCAACTGACCACCATTCTCATACGCTGAAGAACTGGTAGTCCGGGCAGAAAAATCCCATGGCACCTGGGTAAGCGGCATCCCCTGAGAACCATCCTGGGCTGTTGTGTGCAAGTACATCCGCCAATAGGTCTGAAGACCAAAGTCCTCCCGAACAACGACCATCCAATTCACCTGGATCAAGGCGGGATTAAGTGTGAATGCCCTCCCGGTATAAAGCCAATCTTCCCCCAAACCAGGATCAAGCGGTGTAGTGAGAGGAACATAGGCGTTCTCGAGATTTCCTAGCGCATCCCAGCCAGTCTCTGAGGCAACCCGGGTCCGTAAGGACAGGAAAGAATCAACTGCCAGTGCATGCAATTGTGGATATGGGGCTGTAACACCGGTTAAGTTGACCAGGGACGCACGCCCGGTTGCAATGGTTGGCTGCGGGTCGGCTCCCGGTACGAAAAGAGCTGTGGGCGTGACTTGGGCAGCCTTCTGGAATGGACCAGGTAAGACTGCGGATGTGATTCCATATGACAATCCATTTAGTGAACCGGGGAGCATTACCGGAGGTAGGCTGAGCTCCCCTGAAGTAGTGTACCCGGTCAGAAATGTTTGGTTGGGTGCTGGCTGACGAGTGGCGAGAGTATTATTATCCTGCCAGACAGGCCAGTCGCCAGAACCAGCCCAGCGTGCTTTTACAGTGGGATTACGGGCATCCCAAATGTAGAGACCGGTTAATCCAGATGTAGGATCGGTGGCAGCCCACGCCAGGTGGTTGCCATCCGTGGACCAGACGGGGTGTGCGGCAATCGTTTGAGGATTGTTGCTTATATCGATAAATGCTCCAGCGTGATCTAAATCGGCAATCCAGATTTCAGGAATGCCGGAACGATTCGAGACGAAGGCAATTTGCCGTCCGAGGGGTGACCAGGAGGGAGATGTGTCGGCAGCTTGATTTTGAGTTAATTGGATGGGAGCTTGGTTGGAATCTTTGACGGAACGAACAAAGATATCCAGATTACCGTTCACATAGCTTTCATACGCAACGTATGCCCCATCCGGTGACCATGATGGAGCTGCGTCGTATTCAGGTGTATCGGTCAATCGGAGAGTACCACCACCGATCAAATCAAGGAGGTATAAATCCCAATAACCATTTCGATGTGATGAAAAAGCCAGCCAATGTCCATCCGGGCTAAGGGCAGGAGTGATATCGTCCCAAGCATCAGAAGTAAGACGGGTCAGTGGCAAGGTTTCGGGAGAATAAGCGAAGAGATGGAAATCCCCGTCTTCCGCAAGTGATAGGAAGAATACACCTTTTGGAGGAACTGCAGTAGGTATCTGAGCTGTGGCAGTGATAACATATGGTGTCTGGGTGGCTGCTTCGGTTGCAGGTTGGTGGAGTGTGGATGTGACGGTAGGCGTCGGGCTATCAGTCGGAACAATTGTGATAGCAGGACTGCATGCGGGCAGGATAAGCAATAAGCAAAAAGCAGACAGGAGGGAGGCAGGAATGGATGACATTTTATGTTGTGGGGGATGGCAGTTCATATTGAAGGAAAGTGACGGTCAATTTTTACCAGGCCGGGGAGGGAAAAAACTGTAGAAAGGGTATTTTGCTTGATCGGATTAGGAGCGGGTTGTTTAGTTTCATTTGACACAATCCTGCGAATGGAAAAGGTTCGTTCAAGATGCAGGTCTGGTAGACGGAAATTGGGAAGTGGTAAACGCTCGATGTCTGTTTCGGCGATAAAGAATTCCATGCAGTTATTATAACCAGAAACTTGATTTCGCACGGCTGGTATAATCTACCTATGAGATCAAAATTGACCCACCTTGATAAGATTGGTCGAACCCGCATGGTTGATGTTGGAGACAAACCTGATACCGAACGCATTGCAATAGCTGGCGGTGAAGTTGTGATGAAGAGAACGACGCTGGAGCTGATCCGCGCGGGAAACATAAAGAAAGGTGATGTTTTGACTATTGCTCAAATTGCCGGTATCACTGCTGCCAAACGGGCATCGGATCTGATCCCGTTATGTCATCCATTACCTATTTCTTATATTGAGGTTGTCCTTAATCTCGACGATACTTTACCCGGTCTAATCATTACAGCAACTGTTAAAACTACCGGAAAAACCGGTGTCGAAATGGAAGCACTGACAGCGGTTTCTGTTGCTGCGCTGACAGTCTACGACATGGCGAAAGCTGCGGAAAAGACCATGAAGATCCAGAACATTAGATTAATAGAAAAACATGGTGGTCGATCCGGAGATGTTGTAAATGAATAGGGATCGCAAGTGCAAAGTGGAAAAATATCCCGCGGAGGATCAATGAATAAAATTAAGGTATTACTTTTTGCAACTCTGCGTGACTATGTTGGTGCAAAAACGCTTGATATGGAAATCCCTGCAGGTACAACAGTTACCGAACTGAAAGCTCTAATGGTTAAAGTTTATCCAAAGCTGGCGCCGGTTCAAGATTCGATGATGGCAGCCATTAATCGCGAATACGCGCCTGATGAGCAAGTACTTCCCATTGATGCTGAAATAGCGTTTTTCCCCCCGGTATCAGGCGGTTAACGATGAAGAATCCGACCATTATATCCATAACCGAGGAAAGTCTAGATCTGGACAAACTCATTGCCCAGGTGACACTCCCTGCCACGGGCGCAGCAGCCATATTTACAGGTATGGTGAGAGGTAAAACAGTACAAGGTAAATCTCGCCAGATAGAATACCTTGAATATGAGGCTTACCAACAGATGGCGGAAGAAAAAATGCACCAGATAGCAGGCGAGATCAGGCAAAAATGGCCGGCCGTAATGGGAATTGCCATTGTCCAGCGCGTTGGTCGGCTCTACCCTATGACCCCGACGGTGTTGATTGTTTGCACAGCAGCCCATCGAGATACCGGCGTCTTCGATGCGGCACGTTACGGGATTGACCGGCTGAAAGAGATTGTCCCGGTGTGGAAGAAGGAAGTCAGCCCTGACGGTGAGTTTTGGGTTGAAGGACACCACATCCCAAAACCGGGTGAATAATGCTTTCTATTATTTGTTGTACAGATTGTGGGCGTGGTTATCCGGAGAGGGGTTTACCATATTGTTGCCCCACCTGCGGTGGGCTGTATGATTATTGTAACTCACCCCATCTTGATCCAGCACAAGTTGACCGATCCCAACCTGGAATTTGGCGCTATCGCCATACCTTCGGCATCCCTCCGGGCATCGAACCGGTTTCATTGGGAGAAGGAAATACACCGCTGGAGTGGGTGGAAGTTGATGGGCGCAAAGTTTCATTAAAATGTGAATTCCTTAACCCGAGTGGTTCTTTCAAGGATCGTGGCTCAGCGGTCATCACGGGATGGCTTAAGTCTCGCGGTATATCCGAGGCGGTGGAAGACTCGTCGGGGAATGCCGGGGCCTCATTTGCGGCCTATGCAGCACGGGCGGGAATTAAAGCCCGGGTTTTTGTCCCTGAATCTACATCCGGTCCGAAGCAGCGACAGATTACAGCGTATGGAGCTGAATTGATCCCGGTCATTGGCTCCAGGTCGGATGTAATGGAAGCTGTCAAGAATAAAGTTGATGGGGGAGTGGCATATGCCAGTCATGCCTATCTTCCGTTTAATATTACTGGGTATGCTACTTCTGCTTACGAGATTTTTGAGCAGTTGGGCGAAAACATGCCTGGCGCCATCCTTGTCCCAGCAGGGCAGGGAGGGTTTCTACTCGGTCTTTTTTATGGATTCAATCAATTGCGCATAGCTATTAATAATCAAAAACGGGTACCAAAAATGATTGGCGTTCAAGCATCGGTTTGTGCACCTTTATGGACTTTGTACACAAAAGGGCAATCAGAATTGGTTCCCAATGTTGAGAATCCCACTCTGGCAGAAGGAGTTCGGATTATCCATCCTCTGCGAAGATCTGAGGTAATAAACGTAGTTATGGAAAGTGAGGGGTCAATATACACGGTCGCTGAAGAGGAAATACTGCAAGGTCGTGATCAACTTGCCCGCCTTGGTTTTTATGTAGAGCCGACTTCAGCCATTGTGTGGCCCACATTGACAAAAATAATACATCGTTTACCAGATCCAATAGTAGTTGTTTTAACGGGTTCTGGATATAAGTGCGAGTAAAATAGGATTAAGGAATAAAAACATGGCAGACATTCAATCCTTTAGTAAAAGACTGGTTGGTAATCTTGAGAAGGTCATCGTTGGGAAAAGGCAATCAATTGAATTGATTGTCGTTGGTCTCCTTTGTCAGGGTCACGTTCTCATTGAAGATGTACCGGGAGTCGGTAAAACGGTACTGGCGCGTAGCCTGGCAAAATCGCTGGGGTGTTCATTTAATCGATTACAGTTCACCCCCGATATGCTTCCTAGCGATGTAACTGGAGTTTCAATCTACAATCAGTTGAAGGGTTTATTCGAATTCCGTCCAGGTCCAATCTTCGCACAGGTGGTGTTGGTTGATGAAATAAACCGGGCCACGCCTAAAACTCAAGCCGCATTACTTGAAGCGATGGAAGAGCGCCAAGTGACCGTGGACGGCATTACATATCCTTTACCAAGCCCATTTATGGTTCTGGCGACACAGAACCCGATTGAGTATGAAGGAACATTCCCACTCCCTGAAGCGCAATTGGACCGGTTCCTGTTGCGGGTTCGATTGGGGTATCCCAACCCATCTGATGAGATTGAGATCCTGGACCGCCAGCAATTACATCACCCTATTGATGATCTAAAATCGGTTATCGAAGTGGAAGAACTGCAGGAAGCCATGGAGGTTATTAAAAAAGTTTATGTCTCTCTTGCGATTAAAAGATATCTGGTGGATCTGATTAATCGCACGCGTCAGAATGCAGATGTGTATCTCGGAGCCAGCCCGCGCGGGAGCCTGGGTCTTTATCGAACCAGTCAAGTGACCGCTGCTATGGCTGGACGTGATTATGTCCTACCGGATGACATCAAGAAGCTGGCTGTACCAGTATTGGCTCACCGTGTTATTGTTGGTCCGGCGGCGCGATTAAAGGACCTAAGTGCGGAAAGAATCGTTGTTGAAATATTGGAAAAAACACCGGTCCCCGGCGGAGATTTTGAGTCAACCTCGCGGAAATGAAAAAGGTATCTTCTTTACGCTGGCTTCTGGCCGGAATGGTTATTTTTGGCTTGGTAGGCTGGGCAGTGACCGGTCTGGTTTTATATGTGCGTATAGCGTACCTGGGGCTGATACTGATCGCGGGGGCTGGTATTTGGTCAGTCATTTCGATGCGGGGAATTCATCTGATTCGCCAGGCGCGCACCTTGCGGGCAAGTATGGGTGAAGTATTTGAAGAGCATTTTGAGGTCAAAAATGCAACTTGGCCGGGTTGCCTCTGGTTGGAAGTGATCAACCAGTCCAATTTGCCGATGGCTGGCGGCTCCCGGCTGTTGACCGGCATAGTGAGCCGCCAGCGTCGCTTCTTCACCGCCCGGACATTACTTTCCCGGAGGGGAGCTTTTTTGCTGGGTCCTACCAGTCTGGCTTCAGGGGATCCTTTTGGCTTATTCACCATTCACAAGCAGGTCCCTGCCAGGGATACCCTTGTTGTTCTTCCAATGATATCAACAATAGCCCACTTTCCACCACCTCCCGGCATATTATCTGGTGGACAGACGGTTCACAAGCGAACCAGCGATGTTACACCCCATGCTGCCGGGGTGCGTGAATATGTACCCGGTGACCCGATGAAACGCATTCATTGGCCAACAACTGCACACCGGGGTAGGTTCATGGTCAAAGAGTTTGAGCAGGATCCACAGGCAGATATTTGGCTCTTTTTGGATGCCCAAGCAGATATTCGAGCATTGATGCAGGAACAAGCTCTACCATTATCCGAGGATAGTTGGTGGCTCCGCCGCCCTAAAGTTACCCTCCCCTGCGATACCTTTGAGTATGCCGTCAGTGCTGCTGCCTCTTTGGCAAGGTATTTCCTGCTTGAACGACGGTCTGTTGGACTGGCATGTGTGACCGGAAGAGTCACCATTGTCCCTGCAGATCGTGGTGAGCGACAGGTCACTAAAATTTTGGAAACGCTGGCTTTCCTGCAACCGACAGGTGACATGCCATTGCACGGTCTGGTGACGATGCAAGCTAAGTTACTTCCTATTGGGACGGGTGTAATTATCATCACATCCTCCGTCCAGCCGGAGGTTTTACTGTCGGTAGACGATTTACAGCGCCGTGGTCTGCGCCCTGTGGTCGTGATGATCAAACCAGAATCGTTTGGTAGTGTGGAAGATAGCGTATCCATTACTGCAGGACTGTTACATCGTAATGTGGCGGTTAGTTCAATCGGCTTTGGTGATGATTTATCAGTCCAGCTGGCTCTTCCGGTGGTTTACCTCCAACGGTCGTTTTTATCGAAGCCATATTTTAGTATTCATATGTGAGATTCTTATCAGGCGGGGCCTGGTTTACTAAACGGATTGAACGCTTTATGTTTGATTAAATAACAAAAAATGGAGATGATATGGACCACTTTCTTGATATTTCTGACCACTCACCTGAAGAGCTTCAAGATATACTGGACTTGGCAATCAAACTCAAGAAAGAACATTTCTCGGGGGGCAATTTACCGCTTTTTAGGGGCAAAGTGTTGGGAATGATCTTCCAGAAACCGAGCTTGCGGACGCGTGTCTCGTTCGATATGGCGATGCGCCACATGGCTGGGGATGCTTTATATCTGTCGCCGGCTGAGATTGGCCTGGGCCAGCGCGAATCCATCGCAGATATTTCGCGTGTTCTCTCAGGTTATGTACAGGCGGTGATGGCGCGTGTATTTGAGCATGCCCATATACTTGAGCTTGCAAAATGGTCTTCCATTCCTATCATCAATGGCTTGAGTGATTACAGTCATCCGTGTCAGGCAATGGCAGATGCCCTGACCATTGAAGAAAAATATGGAAAGACAAAAGGTGTAAAAGTTGTCTTTATTGGCGACGGTAATAATGTCGCCGTATCGCTTATGCAGATTTCAACCAAGCTGGGTTGGAATTTTAGCATTGCCAATCCAGAAGGATACGATATGCCCAAACAAACAATCGAGGCTGCCCAAAAAGTGGCAGCCAAGACTGGATCAAATCTGGTTTTTCTCAACGATCCACACGAGGCTGTAAAAAAAGCTCAAGTTATCTATACTGACACTTGGATTAGTATGGGCCAGGAGGCAGAGGCTGGCAGGCGTGAACAGGTATTCCCACCATTCCAGATCAATGCAAAATTGGTGGCTGAAGCGGACAAGGATGTTATCGTGATGCATTGTCTACCGGCTCATCGCAATTTCGAGTTGACAGATGATGTGGCTGATGGCCCGCATTCGGTTATTTTCCCTCAAGCGCATAACCGTTTACACGCCCAGAAGGCGATTCTGGCACGGTTATTCGGTGTTGCATAACCTCCCTGAAAGAAATGAGTATTTTACCTGGTATGTAAAGCACTTTGTTGTACTCTGGACGATATTGTATGCATTTTTAAAAGGAAAAGATTATGAACACCCAGGAATATATTGACATCGAAAACAAATATGGCGCTCATAACTATCACCCTCTGGACGTGGTGATTACGCGCGGCAATGGAGTATGGGTCTATGATGTGGATGGCAGGAAATATCTTGACTGCCTATCCGCCTACTCGGCGGTTAACCAGGGGCATGTTCACCCGAAAATCCTGGCTGCGCTTATCGAGCAGGCCGGAAAAATAACCCTCACCTCGCGCGCATTTCGCAATGACCAGTTACCTCTGCTTTACAAAGAGTTATCCGAGCTGACCGGCTATGAAATGTCCCTGCCAATGAACTCCGGTGCAGAAGCTGTAGAGACAGCTCTTAAACTAGCCCGTAAATGGGCATATCGAGTCAAGAACGTACCTAGACAAAAGGCAGAAATCATTACTTGCGCAGGAAATTTCCACGGGCGAACCATTACCACCATTAGCTTCTCGACAGAACCGCTTTATCGCGATGATTTTGGTCCCTTTACACCCGGATTTATCACCGTACCTTTTGGCGATGCCGTTGCCATCGAACATGCCATCTCACCGAATACCGCTGCCGTTCTGCTGGAACCCATCCAGGGTGAGGGGGGAGTCATCATTCCTCCAAATGGTTATTTGAACAAAGTCGCCAATATATGCAAAAAGAATAATGTCTTACTTATTGCAGACGAAATCCAGACAGGCTTGGGTAGGACTGGCAAACTCTTCGCTGCACAATACGAGGATGTGCACCCGGATGTAACCATTATCGGTAAAGCCCTCGCGGGAGGCTTTTATCCAATTTCTGCTGTATTATCTACCAAGGAGATATTGGGATTATTTACTCCCGGAGAACACGGCTCCACATTTGGTGGTAACCCTCTGGCTGCAGCAACTTCACGGGCTGCCCTGAAAGTCATTGTTGAAGAAAATCTGATTCAACGGGCAGCGGAAACCGGGGAATATTTCATTGAGCAGTTGAGTGAGATTCCAAGCCGTCACGTAAAGGAGGTGCGGGGCAGGGGCTTGCTCATTGGTGTGGAGTTGAATGAAAAAGCCGGTGGAGCACGCCGGTTCTGTGAAGCTTTGCAAACAAAGGGAATCCTCGCCAAAGAAACCCACGAGAGGGTGATTCGTTTTGCGCCACCTCTTGTAATCGATAAAGAAACCATTGATTGGGCGCTTCCATCAATCCGAGAAGTACTGAATATGACCTAGATCGGGATCTGGTTTATTCCAAATGGAGCAGGTCTCCCACAAATGTGTGAAATGAATATCGATATTCTATAAGAACGTCATCTATGATCTGGGTGTGGATGAAGCCATCCAGAAAAGACTTGCCATAGAATTTAAGGTCGCTGCCTGCAAAGGTGAGCTGATACATTTGCTACGTTTCACCAGATAAGGAGGCAATGTATGGATTGGAAAAGCATTTATCAAGCGCGTGTTACCTCTGCAGATGAGGCGGTAGGTTGCATTAAATCAGGTAATCGTGTATTTATGACAGGGAACGTATCAGTACCGCAGAAACTTTTAGCGGCACTGGTGAAGTATGCACCCCATTTAAAAAATGTTGAAATCTGCCAGGCACTTTCCATCGGACCAGATGATTATGTCAAGCCAGGGCTGGAAGAACACATCCGTGTCAATACCCTGTTCATAAGCGCCAATGTTCGTAAGGCAGTAAATGAAGGTCGCGCGGATTTTACCCCCGTTTTACTTTCAGAATTCCCCCTATTGTTTAAAAACAAAGTGCTGCCTGTTGATGTAGCCTTGATTCATGTTTCACCTCCCGATGAACACGGCTGCTGTTCGCTAGGCGTTGAGGTGGGCCTGACCAAATCTCCAGCGGAATCTTCCAGGATCATTATTGCCGAAGTTAATGACCGGATGCCACGTACTCTGGGTGACTCTTTCATACATGTCAGCCGCTTTACCCACATTGTGCCAGTCAGTTATCCGATTACCGAAATGCCGATGGCAGAAGAGGGCGACAAAACAGCTGAACGGATCGCTGGGTTTGTCGCTGACTTGATTCCCGATGGTGCAACAATGCAGATGGGTATTGGTGGCATTCCAGATGCAGTCCTCAAATTCCTGTTTCATAAAAAAGATCTCGGTGTACATTCCGAGATGATTTCGGATGGCGTGATCGACTTGGTTGAGGCTGGTGTGTTGACAAATGCTCGCAAGACGATTCATCCCGGAAAGATAGTCGTCGGTTTTGTACTCGGCTCCCAGCGCCTGTATAGTTGGGTGGACGACAATCCATTATGCGAATTCCATCGGACCGAATACGTCAATGATCCTTTTGTCATTGCCCAGAACGACCGCATGGTTGCTATTAACTCAGCCATCGAAATTGACCTGACCGGCCAGGTATGTGCTGACAGCATCGGTCCAAAATTCTTTAGTGGAATTGGCGGTCAATTCGACTTTATTTATGGTGCTTCCCGTTCAAAAGGCGGTGTACCGATCATCGCCATGCCCAGTACTACTACAATGAAAGATGGCACAGTAATGAGCAAGATCGTACCTATGCTCAAACCGGGAGCAGGCGTTGTCACTGGCCGAAATCATGTACATTATGTGGTAACCGAATATGGTGTTGCCTTGTTATACGGTAAAACCATACGGCAGCGAGTTAATGAGTTGATCAATATTTCTCATCCTGATTTCCGGGCAGATTTGGAAAAGCAAGCGAACGAACTGAATTGGATTTAATCCACAGGAGACGGGTGAGGGCTGCTCTTTGCCTTATAATGGAACCATGGAAAGAAAAGCGAAAATTGTCGCCACGATAGGGCCTGCCAGCACCGATGAGGTTGTGCTTAAAAACCTCATCCTCGCCGGTATGGATATTGCCCGTCTGAATTTTTCACATGGAACGCATAAATCGCATGCGGACCGGGCTTTGACTTTGCGTGCTGTTGCAAAGCGTCTCAATCGTCCCTTGGCCATCCTTCAGGATTTACAGGGTCCAAAGATCCGTGTTGGTGATCTCCCTGAACCGTTAAAGCTAATGGAGGGCCAGCAGGTTCAGTTATATCCCGAGGGGGGGAAGAAGCCAGAAATGTCTGGCTCATTGATCCCTGTAGACTTTCCACAGTTGTTTGATTCTGTAAAATCAGGTGACCGCATATTGCTCGATGATGGTAGGCTGTCACTATCTGTTATCTCGGTACATAAAAATCTTGTCGCCGCAGAAATACAAACAGGGGGAGATTTGGCCTCTCATAAAGGTATCAACCTTCCTGGTGTTCACCTGAACATACCAGCATTCACGGACAAGGATGCTGAGGATTTGGAGTTCGGCTTGTCTATTGGTGTGGATTTCATCGCTGTTTCATTTGTGCGCTTGCCTGAAGATGTATCTACGGTGAAACAAATAGTTACCAGCCGATTGGGGGAGCAGGCTCCCCTTGTGATAGCCAAACTTGAACGCCCGGAAGCACTTGACAACCTCGATGGCATACTGGATATTGCCGATGGTGTAATGGTAGCGCGCGGCGATCTTGGGGTGGAAATGGCGCCAGAGGATGTACCCGGTGCTCAGAAACGGATCATTCAAGAAGCCAACCGAAAAGGCAAGATCGTCATTACTGCCACGCAAATGCTTGAGTCCATGATTCATTGTCCCCTTCCAACACGTGCTGAAGCCTCAGATGTGGCGAATGCTATTTACGATGGGACAGATGCCGTCATGCTTTCCGGTGAGACTGCGGTAGGGGAATACCCAATTGAGGCGGTTACATTAATGGATCGTATCATCCGTCACGCAGAATCCAACTTTGATCTGTGGGGGCATGCTCAAGTCATCGAAGCGGATGAACATAATGACGCAGTCGCAATTTGCCTGGCTGCCCGTGAATTGGCTCAAGACCGGGACGTGGAAGCAATTGCCATATTCACCCGTACCGGTCGGACTGCCATCTTGATGTCGAAGGGACGCCCTCGTGTAACGGTTCTGGCTTTCACTCCGGTCGATGAGACATACCGACGCTTGGCAATCGCCTGGGGGGTAGTTCCACACCACGTCCCTTGGGCTGATACGTTTGAGGAAATGATAGCGCACGTGGAAGCGGCGCTGAAGGAAAAAGGAGCTATCAAGATTGGCCAGCAGGTGGTAATCGTGTCAGGATACCCGGTACGCGACTTCCCCCATCCAAACATGGCATTGCTTCATACTGTCAGATAATTCATTGATAGATAGTGAAGATATGGGAAGAAGATTGAAGCACAATAAACTGTGAGTCAATCTTCGTTTTTAATTATCCTTCTCAAACGCTTTGTATTTCCGTGTTGTATTTTAGCTTTCACGCGCCGGACCTGTGAGGTCATAGTGGGCCGTGTTGGGTGGCGTAATTTTTGTCTGGTCATCGCCTTCTTAAGTAAAACAATGAACCTTTCCTTGGCGTCAATGCGGTTTTGTTCCTGTGTGCGATGACGTTTTGCCTCGATGACCAGAACCCCCTCCTTTGTTATACGGTTATCAGACAAATTCATTAAGCGTTCTTTTAAATCTTCCGGCAGGTATGACGAATTTCGAATGTCAAAGTGTAGCTGAACTGCCGTTGCAACTTTATTGACATTTTGCCCACCTGGTCCAGATGAACGGATGAATTCGTAGACGATTTCTTTCTCGATAAGCGAAAAAAGATTGGTAAAAATAGGCATGTTATAAGTATAACTTCGAAAACGTACCTCCCATTATTAATATAAATGGCAGGATCATTATGGTTGAATGAATCGGGGAGACCTTTTTCATCCCCGATATTTCTATCTTGTTCCTTAAAACATCATGGCGTTGATTTTAGCGATCGTTTCGGGGGATGGTCTTAAATCGGACATGGTCAGCCGATTGAGAGGTATATCCACCAGATTGTAAATATCGGTGAGAACAGGCTTCTTCTCATCGATAAAGATCAACCCGGTGACCAGCCAGTCATTCTTCTGAGCATCTTCCAACATTTGGAAAGCGTTTGCCCGGCTGGTTGGATCATAATCCTTTTCAAGTTTTTTAAGGATCACAGTCGAACCATCATGCATGGCAACTTCACGTACCGTACCTTCAGGGAATTCACCTATCAATTCAATTTCATCAAGTGCTGGAATGAATGAAATTTCGTGCAGCGGGGCTTCATGATCCTTCCCCCAGGTATAAGAATGGAGGGCGTTGTCCTCGTTGTTGAAGGTAACACATGGACTGATGATATCCAGTACAGCAACACCGCGATGACTGAGAGCTGCCTTTAGCAATTCTTTGACCTGCTTCGCATCCCCGGCAAATGATCGGGCTACAAAGGTGGCATTTGAAGCTAGGGATTCCATGCAGATGTCCACCGGCATATATTGATTTGTACCCTGGTGTTTTAAATTCAAGCCTACTTCTGCTGTGGCTGAGAATTGACCCTTTGTCAGACCATAGACACCATTGTTTTCGACCACATATACGATCGGCGCGTTGCGACGAACCATGTGTTTGAAACCACCCAATCCAATCGATGCAGTATCTCCATCGCCAGAGATGCCAATTGCACGCAGGTGTGTGTCAGCAAACAAGGCGCCAGTTGCAAGCGAGGACATTCGTCCGTGAAGGCCGTTGAAGCCAAAGGAACGATTAAGGAAATAGGCTGGGCTCTTTGAGGAACAACCAATGCCACTGAACTTCATGATTTCTTCTGGGATGATATCCATTTCATAACATGCGGCAATAATCTGACTGGCGATGGAGTTATGTCCGCAGCCTGAACAGAGAGTACTTGGCAGTCCACGATAATCGTTTTTAACCAGGCCTGCCTTATTGGTTTGGGCGGGAGCAGGTGCAGTCATTCTTTCTCCTCTTGAGCCAGGATGGTATTTTTTACCCATCTGGCAGTTAATGGCAGGCCGTCACTGTGACAGGCCGAACGGAACTTGGGAGCCTGGTCTGGCATGACGCTGCTCAATATTTGACGCATTTGACCATCTCGATTGGCTTCTACAATGTAAATGCGTTTTTGTTGTTTGATGAAATTCTGGACTTCACTGGTATAAGGCAGAGAACGCACGCGCATAAAATTGGTCTTTTGGCCCTTTTCTTTCTGCAGTAAAACCCGGGCTTCTTCCGCTGCAGGAGAGGACGAGCCGTAGACAATGATGCCAATATCTGCATCTTTATGCCTTTCTATCACCGGTTTTGGAACCAGGATGCGGGCGGTATCGTATTTCTTCTTAAGCCTGAGCATATTGTGTTCCCAAGTGCCTGCATCTTCAGTGTAGCGGGCATTCTCATCATGTCCAGCACCTCGCCCGAACCAGGCAGCTGAAGAGTGTTTATTACCCGGAACGGTACGGTAGGGGATACCGTCACCGTCTGAATCTTTATATCGGCCCCAGACACCATTGAGTTTTTCCAGATCAGCTTCCCAAAGAACTTTACCGCGGTCAAGCGGTGATTCGGGGTACTCAAATGGTCTGGTCATCCACTGGTTCATACCCAGGTCAAGGTCACTTAAAACAAATACAGGGGTCTGCAAGTGTTCAGCCAGATCAAATGCTTTCCAACCAAATTCAAAACATTCTTGTATCGAACCTGGAAGGAGAATTACATGTTGCTTGTCTCCATGACTTAAGGAATACACTTCTGCCAGATCCCCCTGAGCCGTGCGGGTTGGTAAACCAGTGCTGGGACCAATGCGCTGTACATCCCAAATAACGATTGGTACTTCAGCATAGTAGGCCAGGCCGGTGTACTCTGCCATCAAACTAATTCCAGGACCAGAGGTCGAAGTCATCGCTCGAAGACCACCCCAGCCCGCACCGATGGCCATGCCGATAGCCGCTAATTCATCCTCAGCCTGTAAGACAGCGTACGTCTGTTTACCATCTGCGGTTTTACGTAATTGAGGTAGAAATATGTTGAGCGATTCAGCCAATGTGGAGGCTGGAGTGATTGGATACCAGGCGGCAAACTGAAGTCCGCCATAAATGGCTCCCAACGCAGCCGCGGTATTGCCATCTGCCATAATGAACTCGGATGTGGCCGACATTGGTTCAACGGAATATGGATCGATTTTATTCAGGTTCTGAATGGCCCAATCTGACCCAGCCCGAATTGTTTTAAGATTGGATTCAATGGCTTGTGATTTGCCTTTGAAGTGGAAGTCCAATGCCTGTTCAATCTTCTCGAAATCGATACCAAGCATATGCGCCAACACACCTACATAGACCATGTTGGCAATGTAATCGCGGAGTGATGGAGAGACATCTGCCGCGCGAGCCAGAGCCTTAACTGGCATTGGGTAAATGGATATGTCTGTACGAGTGATGGGGATTTTAATATCATCAGCGTAAAAAAAAGCTCCACCGGTGAGTACCGAATCAAGGTCCCGGATAAAAGAGGCTGGATTCAGGGATACAACCACTTCCTGTTCGTCGCGCCGGGCAATGAATCCGTCCTTGTTTACGCGGATGGTGTACCAGGTTGGCAGGCCTTGAATATTGGATGGAAATAAATTCTTACCGGAAACCGGAATTCCCATCTTGAACAAAGCCCGCAGCAGCGTTACATTGGCGGTCTGCGAACCGGACCCGTTGACCGTTGCAATTGTGATGGAAAAATTGTTAATTATTTTATTTTCCATTAATACTCCTGAGAATTAGATGCATAATCAGACAAAATGAGGTGGATTTGATGATAAAGCAAACCAGCTTAAGGGTCAAGAGGAAAAAAAGTAGAGCGAAGCCTTTCTGCTTCGCTCTATAACACATTTGAGAAAAAAATACCCAGAAGGGCTATCCTTTCAAGACGCCGGCCAGTAAACCACGCATAAAATAGCGCCCCAAGAATAAATATACCAGGAAGGTAGGTAACGCCGCCAGTAAAATGGCAGCCATCGTAACATTCCTTGAACGAGTTGGCTGCCAGCCAGGTTGTTTAAAGCCACCGTTACGGACCAGTGTGCCTGGTTGGTCAGGATCACCGCGAAGAGGAATTCATTCCAGGCCTGGGTGAACTGCCATATGATCACAACTGCAAAGCTGGGTGTCAGGCGGGTAACCATGAGCACATGAGTGAAAGTGATCTCAGACGGTAGCTTACGATGATTTCAGCACAGGATCAGCAATAGCCGGAAGTCGAAGCTGACAGTCTGCCGGGATTAATTTGAATGTACCAATCATCCCAAGCTTATCGTTATCACTCAATCCTCATAATGGATCGGTTTGATGTCCCATGGGGAGGGGCGGGAAGATTTAGCCAATCGGTGCGGATAGAAGAAAGTTTGACGTAACTGCCAGTTCCATTCGGGAGTCTGGCGGTAACCCTGATATGTGCCCCAGAATTGCATCGTGCCCATATTGTTTCGCGACAGAAACCGTGGCGTCCGTCGAGCCGGAGTCAACCAGGATCACTTCTACGCCTGCCACTGTCTGGCGCTGATCACCCTCCAGTAATCGGCCGATGTGCGTCTCTTCGTTATAGGCGCAGATCGCAATGGAATAGTTCAAAGTGGGATACAGGGGATCATTCGTATTCTTGGTGAACGGGAACGTTTGGGGGTTACTTCAACAAATCCAATATAGAGGCAGTCATCAATGCTGCACCCTTGGGTAGAGCAGTTTCATCAAAATCAAACTTGGGATGGTGATGACCGGCATCTAGCCCTTTTTCAGGATTGGCAGATCCAATAAAGAAGAAACATCCCGGGACTTTTTCCAGGATGAAGGCGAAATCTTCGGAACCCATGGTAACAAAATTGGTTGGGTCCACATCAGCATCAGGGAACAGGCGATGTGCAGTTGCTTGAACCTGAACGGCGGTCTCAGTATGGTTGATCGTGGCAGGGGTCAGGCTCTTCACGTTGATCTCTGCTTGGCAGCCCATCGCTTCTGCAACGGAATGGATCGTTTTCTCAAAGCGGTCCAGGACCAGTGTTCGGACAGCAGGTTCGAACGTGCGAATTGTCCCGGTCATTTCAACCATGGGTGGGATAACATTAAATGTTTCGCCAGCGCGAATAGTGCATACACTGATAACTGCCGTTTGTAAAGGAGGTAAATTGCGAGAAACAATCCCTTGCAATGCAGAGATAATCTGCGCAGATGCCAGGATCGGGTCTACAGCTAAATGCGGGGCTGCGCCGTGCCCGCCTTTTCCGCGTATTTTAATATTGAAGATCTCTGCTCCGGCCATGGCTGGACCATTCGCGATTCCAATCCAGCCAACCGGTTTTTCATTCCAGACATGGAGAGCCAATGCAACATCCACTTTGGGGTTGTTCAACACTCCGTCGGCAATCATCTTTTCTGCTCCACCCAACCCTTCCTCGGCGGGCTGGAACATAAATTTGACCGTCCCGGCCAGATCATTGCGATGGGCATTAAGCATCCTTGCTATAGTTAATAAAGTGGCTGTGTGGCCATCGTGTCCGCAAGCGTGCATTACTCCAGGGTTCTGGGAGGCATAGGGTGCCCCAGTCTCTTCAATGATGGGCAGGGCATCCATGTCGGCACGCACGAGAACAACCGGACCTGGTCGGGAGCCTTCGAGAATTGCCACCACACCTGTCCCACCAACGCCAGCGTGAACTTCTAATCCAAGATTAGTCAATTCCTTTGTAACGATTCCCGCTGTACGAACTTCTTGGAAGCCGAGTTCAGGATGAGCATGGAAATCGCGGCGCATGGTCTGTGTGTATTCGAATAAGGACTGGGCTTCGGATAAAAAATCGTACATTGAATACTCCTGTTTGGATCAACTTCATGAAGAAATGGTTCCTCGCTGACGAGAAAAAATTATCTAAACTTAATTACACGAAATTTTTCATCGTAATACACATTTTCATCAGTACTTCTTTCAGACTTGCGGGCACGCATACGCTCCTCGAATTTGAACGGGTCACCAATCTGGGATTTGTGTTCTTTTAGAGCCAGGATTTTTACCTCCCAGGTATCGGTTACATCAAGACTGACATTCGGGTTACTGGTCAAAGAGATCCAGACTTCGCGTGGCGTGTGTGGTTCCAATCCTTCGCTTTTCAACAATTCAGGGAAGAAATGGCCATTTCCTGCAGCAGGGAAGACAGCATCAAGCACCACCTGACCAGCATAGCGATGATCTGGATGATTGAGATAATTTTCTCGGGCATAGAGATTCGTCGGGTCGCAGGTAACGAGAATATCTGGCCGGACCTCCCGGATTATGCGGACAACTTCGCGGCGCAAATCAATTGTTGGGAGCAGGTAACCATCCTCACGGTCCAGGAAACGCACCGATTTGACCCCGATGACAGATGCAGCCTTTAACTGTTCCTCATGTCGTATGGTACATAATTGTTCAGATGTCAGGCCAGAATCACCGCCTTTGTCACCGCATGTTAGAAGGAAGTAATGGATCTCATGGCCAGCTCTGACCCAACGTACCAATGTCGCTCCGCAGAAAAATTCCGGGTCATCCGGATGAGCCAGGATGACCAGGATTTTTTGAGATTTCTCCCATGCATCGGGATATTGTTGGCTATTTGCGTTCATGTTTTTCTTTTACTGGTTTAGGGCAGTTCTCGCAAGGTTCTTTTGATTTTCGTCGTACGGCTTCCAACTCGTCCCATGGTTCGACTTCTTCGCGGGTAAATTCGTGGCTGCCAACATCAGGTAGTTCTACGCGAATGGTCAATTGTAGTGGATTCACATCAAGGACTTTCCCTTCCCCCAATGGAGTGACGACGCGTTTATTCCGCTTGGGTAATTCCTTGCGGGCGGCAGCATATAGCTCATACTCATAGACGAGGCAGCAGCGTAAACGGCCACACATACCTGTAATCTCGGTCGGTGTAAGGCTTATTCCCTGTTCTTTTGCCATTTTTATTGATATTGGACTGAACTCGGTCAAGAATCTGGAGCAACAGCGGGATTCCATGCCGCAGGCGCCCATGCCTCCCAACATTTTCGCCACGTCGCGCGGACCAATTTGCCGCATCTCCACCTGAGATTGTTGGTACTGTTTCTGCAGATCGTGGCGCAGCGACTTGAGGTCTACCTTGTCCTCTGTTTCGGTGCTGAACATGAAAGCCAGACGAGAGCCGTCGAAAGAGAATTCAGCAGCCACAATTTTAACAACCCCAAGTTTCAGTTGCGCAACCCGTTCCCGGCAGGCAATCATCGCCTCCAGTTCTTTTTGCGCCCAAATGCGTCGCAGGACTAGATCACGCGGGGTGGCGAGACGTTCAATGGATTTCCATGTTCCTTCTCGAGGGGAGGCGGGTTGATCTATAATTTGTGTCACTTCACCCAATTGCTTGCCACGCGACGTCTCAACGATGACATGATCGCCAACTTTGATTTGTGGGATGGACGAAGCGTCAAAGTGATAGGCTTTTCCAATCTGTGCGAAACGAATACCAACAATAAGTGGTTGCATGGAAAGTATTATACCGTAGAGAATATTTTCCTGGTAAATGGGGCGTCGCTAGATAATGTTGATTTTTGGAGCATTATTCTTTTCCAACGCTGCAATACTGACCCGGGCTGCCACCTGTTCAGCAATTGACTTGAGCGCCTGCGCAGCTGCAGATTGCGGGTTGGACACAACAATGGGTTGGCCTGTGTCACCACCAACACGCACCGACGACTCCATTGGTACTCCACCCAGGAAGGGGACCTTGGCTATCCGGGCCAGATCCTCACCGCCACCGGAGCCGAAAAATTCGCCGCGCATGTTTTCGATAATACCCAATATGGGTACATCCAGGGCGCGGAACATTTCCAGCCCGCGACTGGCGTCTTCAACGGAAACTGCTTGCGGCAGGGTGACGATGATCACTCCGGAAAGCGGGAGGGCCTGTGCCAGAGACAGGGATGCATCACCGGTACCGGGCGGCAGATCAATGATGAGATAGTCAAGTTCCCCCCACTCCACATCGGTGAGGAATTGGCGGATGGCCGAATTGAGCATTGGTCCGCGCCATATGAGCGGCTGACCGGGTTTAACTAAAAACCCCATGGACATCAATTTTACACAAAAGGCTTCAGCAGGAACCAGTTTTTTATCTTTGATATCAGGGAGTTCATGGACACCCATCATGGTTGGAATATTGGGACCATAGATGTCCGCATCCAGTAATCCAACCCTCGCACCGGTTTGTGCCAGGGCAACGGACAGGTTGGCACTGATGGTGCTTTTCCCTACACCGCCTTTACCGGATGCCACGGCGATGGCATTGCGGACGGGAAGTTGCATCAAACCACGCAGCCGTCCATCGTTGGGGACGCTCGAATCCATTTTTATCTTAACGGTTTTAACGCCAGGGATGGACATTACCGCATCCCGAGCGGCTTTTTCGATGCTTGTTTTGAGTGGGCAGGCTGGTGTTGTAAGGAGGATTGTTAAACTTACTGCGTTGCCCTTTATCTTCAGGTCGTGGATCATGTTCAGCGAAACCAGGTCCTTGTGTAATTCAGGCTCCTGGACATTGCTTAGGGTGGTCAAGACTATTTTAGGTGTTATTTCAGGGGACATGGATACCTTTAGGCGTACTTATGATAGGTTTGTTTGGATTTTATTCTTTAAAAACGATGTTACTTCAACTTTGGCTGTATTAAACAACCCGGCTAATTCCTCATCTGATCCGTGAAAACGTTTAAGAGATTGTCTGGCACAGGCAGAGCAACCATGGATGGCGCGGTACGAATCCGCATTACAGGTGGCACAATTATTCAAGCGGGCCATCATTAGGATGAATGCCACACGTTCGGGGCTATCTGGTCCGGATTTTTGTGCAATTGTAACCAGATCCAGCCAGACTGATCCGCGTTCGGAGGAAAGAGTCGGGATCGCGCGAGGGGGAAAGATCAGGTCGGTATCTGGGTTATACATATGATTATTCCGATTGACCCATCCGGGCAGCTGCCTTGGTGGCGCGGGCAGCATCTTCATGTCCAGCATTTATTGGACGGATGCCCTGATAGTATTTAGCCGGTTTTGACAACCTGCCTTTATTGTATACATTCCGTCGGAAGGATGCCAACTCGTAATCATGGTCCATCTTAATGGCATCGAATGGGCAAAATTCAGCGCACAACCCGCAGTTCATGCAGATATCAGTATCAATGTAAAACTCAGCCGGGTCAGGAATTGGACGACCGGTAGCCGGGTCGCTGGAACGGATGATCCAGATACATTGTGGCGGGCAGACTTTAGCGCAAATACCACAAGAGGTGCAGCGAAGGATGATTTCATCGTTTGTGCTTTCGTCGTAAACCAGGAAAGGTAGAAATCGGAACTCTTCTGGTACAGGGATTTTTTCTTCCGGGTATTGAACAGTGAAAATACCACGTGCATTTTTACTGGCGCGATGTGCGATACCTTCATCGGTGCGGTAACGTTTACCCAGCCAGGTTAAATCGTCAAGATAAGTCTCAAAAAATCTTTTTAGACTGACACCGAGACCTTTTATAATTCCTTTCCCATACATATCGTTCATGCTTATCTCCTACCGGTCCACTTCACCGAGGACAATGTCAATGGAACCAAGCACAGCCACTACATCTGCCACTTTCTGACCAACACACATCGGACCGAAAGCAGTCAGGTTGATGAATGATGGCGCGCGGACGTGGTAGCGCCAAGGGTTGGGCTTGCCATTCGAAATTAAATAGAAACCAAGCTCGCCTTTTGGACCTTCGACCCGTCCATACGATTCTCCGGGGGGGACGCGTACCTGGTACATTGGTTTCATGGTAGTCACAGGGCCATCTGGAATCTGCTTGATAGCCTGTTGAACAATACGGATGCTCTGGCGAATCTCCTCAAAGCGAACCATGAGGCGGTCGTAAATATCACCATTCTGACGAACAGCCACGTCAAACTCAAACCGATCGTATATGGAATATGGTTCAGCCCGGCGTACATCGTAAGGAATACCGGAGGCACGTAGAAGAGGCCCGGCAGCAGAATATCGGATCGCATCTTCAGCAGTCAGTATGCCTTGTCCGATCCCACGCGAGCGAATAATCTCATTTTCACTCAGGAACCGATCTATCTCATCAATTTTTCGGGGTAGACGTTCAAAGAACAGGTTTTTTATTTTTTGGAAAGTGCCTTCAGGGAGATCCCGGGCAACTCCGCCAAACCGGAAGTAGTTACACATCATTCGAGAACCGGCAACGGCTTCGAAGATGTCCAGAATAAGTTCCCTTTCTTCAAGAGCATATAACATTGGAGTGAAATATGCACCTAGATCATTGAGCAAGGCACCAATCGCCATCAGGTGACTGGAAATACGGGTCATTTCAGCCATCGTCACACGAAGATATTCAGCGCGTTCCGTGGGTTTTATATTCATCAATTTTTCAACGGCTAGCGCATAGCCGAAATTATTGCTCATGGACGAAAGATAGTCCAGGCGGTCGGTGTAGGGCATGTTCATGATAAATGTATTGCGCTCGCCTATCTTTTCGTGATTGCGATGCAGGTAACCCATCACTGGTTTCAGGTTAACAATTTTTTCTCCATCGAGCATGACCGCGATACGGAATACTCCGTGAGTGGAGGGGTGTTGTGGACCCATATTGACAATGATATGATCCGTACCCAAACCAATATCGTCCTTTGAGTATAGTTTTAGCGCATCGTAGAGAGCCTTTTCCGGATCGAACGTTTGACTTTCCGGGTTAAAACCTTCTGGGTAGGTTATGTTATCACCGTAAATATTCTTGCTCTCGGCCATAACCGCATGGCCTTCAGGCCAGCGTGATTTTAATGGTTTGCCCTCTTCTTCAAAATAAGCCTCATGCCAGTCCTTACGCATGGGATGCCCAGCGAAGCCTTCCCACATGAGGATGCGTCGTAAGTCGGGGTGATCGGTGAATTTAATCCCAAATAAGTCCCATGCTTCACGCTCTTGGAGCTCTGCGCCCGGATAAATTTGCACAAGCGAGGGTATTTCCACCTCATCAGCACGAGGAACCTGGACCTTGAAGGTAATCCCCGGCCCACCGGTGGTCTTATATACATGGTAGACAACTTCCATTTTTTCTTCGGGAAGATAGTCCACAGCAGTGACAGAGGATAAGTAATCGTAGCCGAGCTGGTCATGTAATTCTGATGCAAATACGACCAGATTGTTTTTATCAACCATCCATCCTGAATATCCGGTACGAATATCAGGACTTATCATGCCAGGGAAATGTGTGGCGAGGTCGGTAGTCTCGTTTTGAGATGATCGAAGGCCTGGGGCAGGTGACGGGCTAGTCATGTCTACCTCCTATGCCTTCTTAATATTATGGATGATGGTTATCTTACGGGGATCAATTAAGTCCGGGCCAAGCATCGGTACAGGGATTTCTGCCATATCCGCGCCTTTCTGATACCAGCGGGAATTTTTGATGGACTCACCACGGATTTTTTCCTGGATTTTCATTAATCCATTGAGCAGAGCCTGTGGGGTGGGCGGGCAGCCAGGGACATATACATCTACCGGGACAAATTTGTCAACACCGGAAACTACGTTGTAACCTTCCTTGAATGGTCCGCCGCCGGATGCGCATGCACCCATCGCTAAAACATATTTTGGTTCTGGCATCTGGTTGTACAGGCGAACGATGACCGGGATCATCTTCTTGGTTACCGTCCCGGAGATAATCATCAGATCACTCTGGCGGGGGGATGGACGCATGACTTCCATCCCAAAACGGGCGATGTCATAACGACTGGCAGCCGCGCAGATCATTTCAATGGCACAACACGCTAGCCCAAACATCATGGGCCAGACTGATGCACTCCGGCCCCAATTATAGATTTTATCAAGACTGGTGATAGCGACCTGTCCTTGCATTTCAGGGGGTATCTCGTAACCGGGGGTGTTCATTTCATTCGAGTCCATAAAGTAACTCCTCGGGGAATTAATTTAATTGCAACCGAGCGGATTATAGCCGAGAGAAGGATTCAAGTCAATTTATTTATGCAAATATATATTTGCATAAATAGTATAATTAATATTATGATGCCAACTACCCGTGTACGCATTCTTGAATATATTCGCAGGTTTCAGACCGCCTCGGTGGCAGAGCTTGCTCACACTTTAGGAATGACAGGAGCAAATATCCGGCATCACCTGGCAGTTTTAGAATCGGACGGCATGATCGAGATGGTTGGCCAACGGAAAGAGGGGCGGGGGCGTCCTTTAGGCGTGTATGGGTTGTCGAGGCGTATGTTGGGCGATGGATTGGATGAACTGGTCGGAGCGCTGTTTGACGTCTGGCTGGATGGTGCATCCGGCGAGGTGCGCAAGATGGGTCTTGGGTCTGTGGCAGGTAGGCTGGCGGGCAAGAACACACCTGATTCAACCACAGCCATCCCTAGGCGGTTGACTCAGGCAATTAATCGGTTGAACGAGTTGCATTATCAAGCGCGATGGGAAGCCAGTGCAGAGGGACCGCGTCTTATTCTGGGACATTGTCCTTATAAGGCTATCGTTGCCGACTACCCAGAACTGTGCCTGATGGATGGTTTCCTGCTGGAAACGCAACTCGCTTTACCTGTCGAGCAGACGGAGAAATTACTAACCAGCTCTCTGGGACTTCCCTTCTGTGCATTTCTGGTTAAAGGGAAATAGATATCAGCTGGTACTAATAAAAGACATTTCATTAATAAAATTTCTCTTCTTGATGATGATATTTGCATCTCCCGTGTGAATCGGGTATAGTTGGCGAGGTATTTTTCCTATTGGAGGCCACATGGTTAATATTATTACAGACAGCACATCAGATCTGAGTGCTGACATTGTAGCTGAGTTTAATTTGATGGTCGTGCCGCTTCTGGTTACGATTGGTGGGAAAGTGTTTAGAGATGGATTGGACATTAGCCAACAGGATTTGTTTGCCATGGTTAAAAAGTATGGCGAACTACCCAAGACAGCTGCCCCTTCGGTGGGCGAATTCACAAAAGCCTTTGATCGCCCGGGTGATAGTGTCTTTATTGGCATCTCATCCAAGCTATCCGCCACCATTCAGAATGCCAGGCTTGCTGCAAATATGCTGCCAGTCAATAAGGTGCGGGTAATTGATTCGCTTAACTTATCCTCAGGTGTAGGTCTTCTGGTTTTGCGTGCTGCTGATCTATCTGCTCAGGGCTTTTCAGCAGAACAGATCGAACAGGAGCTTTTAACCTCGGTGGGCAAGGTCCGTACATCCTTTGTGATCGAGACGATGGAATATCTCTATAAAGGCGGTCGTTGCACAGCGCTCCAGGCGGTTGTAGGTAGCGTTCTTAAGATCCATCCTATTATTGAGGTCCGTTTGGACGGGTCGCTGGGTGTAAAAGAAAAAGCACATGGAACTCTACAGAAGGGACTACAGATGATCCTTGATGATTTCGAAGTCAATCTGCCTGAATTGGATGCCAGACGCGTTTTTGTGACTACAACGAGTAGCAATGAAAAAGATGTCAATTACATATTTGATCAGGTCAGGCGTATTGCCAAACCGCAAGATGTGCGCCTAACCCGTGCCGGAAGTGTAATTTCCAGTCACTGCGGGCCGGGAACTACCGGTATTTTATATCTTGTGAAGTAAGGGTAAAAGATATACCCGGTCCGTAAAATCCCCTGATGTTTTTTATTCCACTGTCACACTCTTGGCAAGATTCCTTGGTTGATCCACATCCAGCCCTCGAATTGTAGCGATGTGATAAGCCAGCTGTTGCAGCGGAATGACCGTCACAACCGGAGAAAGCATCCACGGGCACTCTGGTACCCATAATACATGGTCGGCCTGTGAAGCCACCGACTCATCCCCTTCTGTTGCCACAGCGATAACCATACCGCCGCGAGCCTTGGTTTGCTGTATTTGACTGATCATCTTATCATGCCAGGGATCCTTGGGGGCAATGCAGATGACCGGCATGTTCTTATTTATCAGGGCAATGGGGCCATGTTTCATTTCACCAGCCGGATAGCCCTCAGCGTGCACATAGGAGATTTCCTTTAGTTTCAGTGCACCTTCGTACGCGATTGGCATGTTGATTCCCCGCCCCAGGTAGAGGCAGTCATGTACATCCTTGAGTACCCAGGCGATTTTCTCCACTTCTGGTTCATGCGCCAGTGCCCGACCCACCACATCCGGAATAAGCCGTAAGTCGGCGACCAAATTGCGCCGATTTTTCTCGTCCAGGGTTCCGCGCAAATCAGCTAGGAGAATTGCCAGCATGTACTGGTCGACAATCGGGGCAGTAAATGCCTTGGTGGAGGCAACACCAATTTCGGGTCCGGTTTGCATTGAGATGCTTCCGTCCGCTACCCGCATGGCTTGGGAGCCGACCGCATTGACGATGCTCCACACGCGTGCTCCCTTTCGCCGTCCTTCTTCCATGGCAGCCAGCGTATCTGCGGTCTCACCGGATTGGCTGATGGCGAGTACAACCGTATGCTGATCTATCAGGGGGTCGCTATATCGGAACTCTGAAGCGATCTCCACAGTACATGGAATCCGGGCAATCCGCTCGATGAGTTGTCTACCGATCAGTCCTGCATAGGCCGCTGTACCGCAAGCTGTGATGATTATCTTATGGATATCACGGGCCATTTCAGGGGTAAGCTTAAACTCCGGTAGAGAAATGTTACCATTGGCGAAATCCACCCGTCCAGCCATGGTCTCGGTCAGTGAGCGTACCTGCTCGTTCATCTCCTTCTGCATGAAGTGGCGATATCCGCCTTTTTCAGCAGCAGCTGCGTCCCAGGCGATGTTGGTAATTTTGGGTGTCACCGGCGAACCGTCCAGCATTTCCACCCTGACCTCGGTCCTGGTCACCACGGCCATCTGATGGGACTCTAGGAAGATAACCCGCCGGGTATGCTCAAGAATGGCGGGGATATCCGATGCAATAAAATTTTCATCATCCCCCAATCCAAGCACAACGCCACCCGCATTACCAATACGGGCGCAGACAATCTTGTCAGGTTCGTCGGATGACATCAGAACGATGCCATGTGCTCCAGCAATTTCATGAAAGGTGCAACGGGCAGCTTCGATTAGGCCAAGACCGGAAGCCAGGTGGTGTTCAATAAGGTGGACAATGACTTCAGTGTCTGTATCGGAATGAAATTCCACGCCTTCAGCAATGAGATCCTCTCTCAGTTCAAGAAAGTTTTCTACAATCCCGTTATGGACGACGACCACTCGTCCGGTGGCACCTAGATGAGGGTGTGCATTCCGGGCTGATGGCTCGCCGTGGGTGGCCCAGCGGGTATGCCCGATGCCTGGTGTCCCGTGAATGGGCGATTCACTGACAAGTTCGGTCAGCCGTGCAAGTTTCCCCGCATCTCGTCGGATCTGTATTTTGCCATCCTGGATGACAGCCAGGCCGGCTGAGTCGTAACCACGGTATTCCAATCGTTTGAGGCCATCTAATACTATCGGTGTCGCATCACGCGGGCCAATGTAACCGACAATTCCACACATGGGGGTCCTCCGAGTTTTATGAACTTTGCGATTTTCAGGAGGCGCCAAATATCCCCTCTTACGGGAGACTGGTTTGGCTCCTTCGAAGACAAGCAATCGCAAGATATTGGCCACTTCCCGCATTTTTATCCGCCCAGTTACCTGGAGGGTTTTGTTTGCGGGATTTCTTGTTCGGAGGGAAAGAAGGCGGGGCTATGGTATCCCCGGAGGGTATCCGCTGACCATTCGATTTTTTCCCGGCGTTACCCGTCGGGATTGGCTCTACCTTGCGGTAGAGAACCCTCTTCCTCGTCACCCTTCTTCCTTTACAATTACTTTGTAAAGAAGGGTCATGCGCTATCTTTCCCGAAGTGATTTGCTGGTTTCATCATCCTTTAGAATAGAGGTGCACGGGATTATATCGCGCTTTTTTATTGGCAAATTGTCGTTATTACGTGAATTTCACGTCCATGAGGCTTTACAGTTTCAGATTTTTGATTGACTATCACCCCCGAGGCTGATATGATTATTGTGGAGTTAGTATATCGACCTGAAAGTATAACCATGAGAAAACGCTTATTATCGCGCATAAGAGTAAATAAACGTGGGCAGAGTTTTGTTGAACTCATGCTCGTGGTGCTCATCCTGGCATTCATGCTCTCCGGGGTGGTGGAATTTGGTATGCTTCTTAACGACTATCTGAAAGTCTTGGATGGAGCGCGTGAAGGCGCCCGTTTTTCCAGCAGTTCTGTTGCCTTTAACCCGGCTACCGGTAGCAGTTACCAGCTCTTTTATGTCAATGCTGCAATTGAATCACTGCGCGTGATGTCACCCATTAACCTGAATGGGGATCGGGGGGATGACCTCCTTGTCTCTGTCTTCAGCGTTGCTGGATCTTCAATCACCCGTTACCCCCTCGGTTATGCTTTTGGATGGAGCCTGTGCGCAAATTATAATAATGCGCTTCTCCGCACGACCATGGCCGCTAATTTAACCCTGGATCAGTATAACGCATTCATTGCTGGCTGGAGCGCGTGCACGGTACGCCATTCTCATTTCACCACTGGTCAGGTCTTGGCGAACATGGATTCCAGCGCACCCGGGAGCGGTGTTCTGCTGGTGGAAGTCTATTTCAATTACCCTCAAATGTTAAAACTGCCTGTGTTTGAACAGGTCATCCCCGACCCCATACCTGTTTATACCTATTCGATAATGCCAATCTCATCAGCAGAACCGACGGCTACTCCGGGTCATTAAATATATGTTAAAACTTATCAGAGTAACGAAGAAACGACTATCCGATATGGAACGCGGCCAGGTGCTCCTGCTGGTTACGTTTGCAATCGTTGGAATTATTGCAATTATGGGCCTTGCGCTGGATGTTGGGGTGATGTTCATCGAAAACGCCCGTTTACGCCGGGCGGTGGATGCGGCAGCCTTGGCAGCCGCTCTGCAATTCCGTGAAGGATATACTACAACTGATTTGGATCGCTCAGCGCAGGAGTTCCTGATCCTGAATGGGATCCACGATCCCCATGCAACCGTGGACACCTGTTCCACCGATGCCACTCTGTGCACTAATCCCCAGCGGAAATTGGTACGCGTGGTCGCAAGGGCAACCGCCCCGTTGGCTTTCCTCCCGGTGATTGGGATTGACAGTGCCCCCATCGGTGCCATGGCGGTCTCTGAAACGGCTTCGGTGGATGTGGTGCTGGTAATCGACCGCTCCG
>Ga0209777_10001342_pt1 | contig 36170 bp, 41 predicted proteins | sample FrelakmetHBP12HB_FD_187147 | JGI IMG/M metagenome (GOLD analysis project Ga0209777, IMG submission 187147) | Freshwater lake sediment microbial communities from the University of Notre Dame, USA, for methane emissions studies -HBP12 HB (SPAdes)... | ecosystem: Environmental > Aquatic >...
GATCTGTAATGATTGACCCGAATTCCGTAAAGGCGCCTTTCGAGCTTTCGAACGGTGAAAAGTCCGGCAGCGCGCCCCCAATCACGACGGGAGCTGTCGCGGCCGGCCTCGCGGGCCTGGCTGCCGTAGGGGCCGCAGCTTATCTCTCGGGCCAGCCGATGCGGTCGCAGGGATTCCTGGCAAGGCTGAATCAGAACAAGGCGGCTTTCGTGTCCAAAATAAGCGCGGAGTACCAGGCGTACCTCGACAAGCTGAGGGCTAAGGCCGCGCTGAAGCAGACGCTGGACGACATAAACGCCCTAGAGATAGCGAAGGCGGAGGCAGCGCGCGAGGCGAGCGGGCGCGGATGGATTGCGGCGGAGCTCATGGCTGCCGAGAAGAACAGGCTTGCCGCGCAACAGAAGAAGACACCCAAAGTGCCGGTAAAGGCTGTCCCATTCGAAGCACAAATAAGCGGTGTCATGGAAAAAATGGGGAACATTACGGAGGGGCCGTCCAGCTTTGTATCGCTCGCCAACAAATACATGGACCTAACAAAAAACGGTGGCTTGACCGGATATGTAACAAAAACTATCGACGACATTTTCACGTCAGTCCAAGCGCTCGCATTGGGAATAAAAACGTCCTTCGATGCGGACCAGTATGTTTCGAACTGCGTCGCTAAGACCGAAGACTCCGCAAAAAGGGACGATTCTTATAACTGCGCCCAAGGCGCGGCGATAATATCGGATGACATAAAAAATCTGATAAAAATCCCGTTCGATGCAAAATCCTGGGATTTCGTCCTGCCCAAATTGCAGGACATTGCAACGGTAATTCCGCCAATGGCCGACGTTCCGATAATAATGGTCATGCCAATAAAATTACCGGGCACGGACATCGACACGACCCAACTGATAGAAGGCTTCATTACGGGGCCGAAAGGCATCAAATCGGACCAGGCGCTGTGATTTTCATGTCCATCAGCGACAAGCAAGCCAGAGAATCGTTGGCAAAGGACGAGGCCTGCCTAAGGCATGGGAAAACGATAGAACACATGGAATTCTACGAAGTATTGAAAACGAGGGAGGAGCTGCACAGGTACAACTGGGTGATATTCGACTTTCCCGTCGTAAGGCGGGACAGGAACGGTTATGTGGCGCAGGCCGTGATTAGAGATGACGTCGACCAGCTGTTCCTGGTTGAAAACGCGGATGACGATGGCGTTTGCTATGACATGAACACGACCGCCATAATCGAAAACGAGGAAGGCGGACTGTTCGAAGGATTGCCTTACAGGGAGCACCCGAAGGTCTGGTTGGACAGGAAACTGTACGAACTGCAAGTAAAATTGGGTAAAGAGAAAGGACGATACGCTGAAATGACGTTCAGTGACGGGCACGACACGGACATACGCTGGACCGAGCTCGACGGGTGGGAAAAGGCGAAGCTGTTCATCGAGGAACACGGAACCAATGATTACGTGCTTGAAATCAGCAGACCGGGAATAATAGAGAACTTCATCCTGAAGGCGCGCCACATAGAGACGCTGGACACGCACGACCCGGGCTACAGGGGCTACCGCACGCACGAGGAAGTGTGCAAGGAACTTACATACATGAAAAGGCTGTGGCCCGAATGCAAGAGACGGCGCCTGCTGCGCCTAGTGAAAATCTCAAAAGAGAAGAAAAGGCGGAAGGAAGAGCAGAAGGCTATGTTGGGCAAGGAAAACTGACGGCGGCTGGATGATTGACTAGCGCAGCTTGGGCGGAACCCACCAGGCAGGCAGCCGTATTATCTTGTCTGCCAGCGGGAAAGAATAATCTTCCTTCTGCATTTTCTCAAGAATTTTATAATCTTCCGGCCTGAAAGCGACGTAATAAGCCTTCGGGAATTTTCTCTTCAAGTAATCGGTATGGTATCCGCCCAATAAGACTACTTGCGGCCGTTCTTCAATGACCGCCTTCATCATTTCCCTGTTTCGCCTTATGTTATGATGTTCTTCTGGATTTGGGTTTTTGGCGTCGTATGTCCTTATTTCCCAATCGCCAAACTTGCGAATCTTTACCCTGTTTTTTAGAAACCACTTCGTTACCGCGATCTGGTCGCTTCCCCTGTCACCGTAAATTATCCTGATACCCTTACGGTTGTACCGCTTTTCGAGCCTGCTAAAGAAATTCACTTCCTCGCTGAGATATCTCGTCTCTTCCCTAGCATCTTTCGGTGACATGCATTTCAGCAGGTATTCATAAGTCATCTCGTCAACTTTCCTCGTAACGTTATGCCTATCCGGCTCAAGTTCCAGCATCAACGACTTTATTCCGTCCGGATAAGTCCTGTCCAGATACCTGTTGATTATTCCCAAATACTTCTCATCATGAAGCACACCTATGAGGTCCATGTACAAGATTGCGGAGAAAAGGATTAATGCTTACTTCAGTTTCCTGAAGACCTTCTTCAGCTTCTCGTACGGATAGGTGTTGACGACATCCTTGGCTTCGGCCCAACCCCTTCTTGCCGTAAGGACGCCGAACTCCATGAAACGCAGCTGGTTCAGGTCGTGGGCGTCCGTATCGATTGCTATCCTGCAGCCAGCCTTGACGGCCTCGCGGACGTGCGTGTCCTTGAGGTCCAGGCGGTCGGGCATGGAGTCGACCTCCAGAACGACGCCGCGCTGAGAAGCAACTCGGACGACTTCGCTGATGTTCAGGTTGATGGGCGGGCGGCCGTTTATTATGCGTCCCGTTGGGTGGCCGAAAATGTCTACATAACGATTTTCGAGCGCCTTCAATACGCGGCGCGTCATCACGGACTCGGGCTGCTTGAAGCCTATGTGCACGGAAGCTATGACGATGTCCAGCTTCTTCAGCAGGTCGTCGGAATAGTCGAGCGAACCGTCGCTCAAAATATCCACCTCGGAGCCGACCAATAACTTTATTCCGCTGAACTTTTTCGCGGCAGCACGAACGGTCTCGATGTACTTTTCCAGACGCTGCTCATTCATGCCGTGCGCTATGTGCTGTGACTTGGAGTGGTCGCTGAAGCAGACGTACTTGTAGCCCATCGCCTGCGCGGCGGCGGCCATCTCCTCTATGGTATGGGAACCGTCGCTCCATTTTGTGTGGACATGGAAGTCGCCTTTAATATCGCCGAGCTTGACGAGATCCGGCAATGCGCCTTTTCTGGCGGCGTCCAGTTCGCCGCTGTTTTCCCTCAGCTCGGGCTCGATGTAACGCAAACCAAGCTTCTTGTACACCTCTTCCTCGGTCTTTCCGGCAACAAACGCGTTCGTTTTCCGGTTAAAGACACCATACTCGCTGAGCTTGAAGCCCTTCTCGATGGCGATTCTCCTCAAGGCGACGTTGTGCTCGAGCCCGCCAGTGAAGTATTGGAGCGCGGCGCCGAACTCCCTGTCCGGCAAAACCCTGACGTCGGCCTGGCGGTTGTTCTTGAGAATGACGGTGCACTTCGTCGGGCCTTTCGCAAGGACGCGGCTGACTTCGGGCAGGGAAGCGAAGTTGTCAATCACCTTTACGGGCCTGCTCGACGTAACAAGAATATCGACATCGCCTATCGTTTCCTTGCCGCGACGTATCGAGCCGCCGACCTGTATCTGCTTCACATCCTTCAGTTTCCTGAGCTGGGCGACAAGCTCGCGCGACAAAGGAAGCGCTTCGCCAAGGAGCATGCGCTCGTGACCGCGCTCGAACATCCGTATGCCGTCATAGATGTTCTCCTCGGACTTACGGCCGAAGCCAGAAAGTTTCGCTATCTTGTGCTGTTCGGCCGCCTTCTTCAGGTCGGCTATGCCGTTGATTTTCAGCTTCTTGTGGAGAATCATCGCGCGCTTGGGTCCCATGCCCTCTATCCCCATGAGCGCCGTAACGCCGGCGGGCACCTTTGCGCGTATCTCCTTGAGCTTCTTCAGACGGCCGGTACGCAGGAATTCCTCTATGTTCGCGGCTATGCTCTTGCCTACGCCCGCGATTTCCATCAGCGCCTTCGTGCCGCCCTTCGCATAGACGTCCTCTACGGGCTCGGGCAGGCTCTCTATGGAACGGGCGGCCTTCCGGTAGGCGGCGGGCTCCCATTCGACGCCGAGCGCTTCAAGCAGGTCCGCTACCTCGTAGAACAATTCGGCCACTTCCCTGTTCTTCATGATAGAATTTCACAAGGGCTATTTAATAATCTTGGGCTCAGTAAATGGAAACGGTTTTTTCCGCGCTGACGTATTCGGCGCCGTCAACGGTGCTCTTCACGACAAAATAAAGCGTCTCTGGCGCAGCGGACGGGGCGGTGACCACGGCTTCGAAGGAGGCCGGCGTTGAACCCGTCTGCCCCTTGGAACTACTGGTATACTCGCCTGAGCGCAGGCCCCACGTCACGTAGGTGCTGCTTACCGCGCCCGGATAGCCGTTCTTCAGGCTCCATTTCACGCCGAACGTCGAGGACTTGCCGACCTTCGAAGGGAAATCAGCAATTGCGACGGACGGCTTTGGCATCACGGTCACCATGTACTCGTCGGACCAATAATTGAGGCCGTCTATCAGCGCATAGGCCCTGAAATAGGTCTTTCCGGGCATATCGCCTGACGCTGCGCCGGGCGCAATATAATCGGTGAACGTTGCGGGTGAAATGCTCTTTTGCGAGGGCGTGAAGCTGGGATATTTCAGCATGGACGGAGTGATGGCCGTTGGCGCGTCACCCGCATGGGAGAGCCTGTCGTAGTAAACCTGAGTCTTTGTTATGGTCTCCGGATGCAGCGTGGCAACCTTCCAGGTAACGAGGAACCTTGAGTTCTCGACGACAGTGTCAGGTGCGGACGACACGATGATGCCCCCAGTTCCTGTCATCTTTTCGGACGGGACCTTCACGGGCTCCTGGCCGGAAGTCTGGTTATCGGCCTGCCCCGTCGACTGCCCGGTGCAGCCAGCTATGAGAATAACCACCGCAAGCAGTGCCAGCAACTTTCGCATGGCAGAATATGGGAAAGCCCGTTTATATTACTTGTTATCTTCCAAGAAGTGATACGCGTCCAAAGCGGCGGCGCAGCCCGCTCCGGCGCAGGTTATGGCCTGCATGTATTTCCAGTCGGCCACGTCGCCAGCGGCAAAGACTCCCGGAATGCTGGTCATCTTGTTGTTTTTCAGGACAATGAAACCTTTCGCATCGAGTTCCAGCTTGCCTTTCAGGAAATCCGTTCCGGGCGCGTGGCCTATCGCGACAAAGGCTCCGTCGACCTTTAATTCGCTTGTTTTTCCGGTCTTCACGTCCTTGAGCTTCAATCCCGTCAGCCTCTCGCCGCCAAGGAACTCCTCGACGGTCGAGTTCCAGGCGAACCTTATCTTTGCCGCCTTGGCGCGCTCCTCCAGCAGGGGCAGGGCTCGCAGCTGGTCGCGGCGATGAACGATTGTAACGGATTTGCAGGTAGCAGCCAGGTAGATGGCCTCGCGCAGGGCGGTATCGCCGCCGCCTATGACCGCAACGTCCTTCCCCTTGAAGAACCAGCTGTCGCACAAGGCGCAGGCGCTCACGCCCTTTCCTATGAAGGCCTTTTCGGAGGGCAACCCCAACCACCTTGCATAAGCGCCCGTGGCGATTATCACGGTCTTTCCGAGGAACTCGCCCTCGTCGGTCTTCAGCCTGAACGGCCTCTTTGAAAAGTCAACTTCAGAAACGTCAACGTCGATTATTTTCGTGGCGTACTTTTCCGCGTGCTTCCTGAAGACACCGGACAATATGCCGCCGGGAATGCCTTCCGGGAATCCAAGATAGTCCTCCACGCGCGGGGCCATCAGGAGCTGGCCGCCCGCCTTGTAGCCTGCGAGAACGAGCGTCTTCATGTTCGCGCGGCCGGCATAAACGGCCGCCGAGTAACCCGCCGGTCCGCCGCCGATTATTATGCAGTCCCAGATTTCCTTTGGCATAAAAAACAATTCTCCAAGCCGCTACTTAAAACTTATGACCTCAACTTTTTTCGCCGCGGCCGACACCAGCTTCTTGACGGGCAATTGCTTCTCCAATGCCAATATGTCCTCGAGCTTGGCGCGAGTCTGCGGGTGCTCGGCCAGCATGTAGGTGCAGCAGTCGCTGTACGGCCTTATCGATATCTCGTACGTTCCCAGTTGCTTCGCCAGGTTTATTATCTGCTGCTTGTCGAACCCGAGGAGCGGGCGGTGGACGGGCAGCGCCGATGCTTCGTTGATTACGTACATGTTATCGAGCGTCTGGCTCGCTACCTGCGCCAAACTATCTCCAGTCACGAAGCCCTTTGCCTTCGCCTTCTTCGCAACCAGGCCGGCTATGCGCAGCATGAAACGGCGGTATATTATCATCCGAACGTCCGCGGGAACGGTCTTGACCAGCTCTGCCTGGACCTCCTGGAACGGTATGAGGTAGAGCTTGAGCGGCTTCTGATGGGCAGTCAGTATCTTGCCTAATTCGAGCATCTTCTCCTTGACGGCGGCCGCCTGCGGGGTGTAATTGTGGAAGTGTATCAGCTCGATCGGGTAGCCGGCCTTCATCATCTTCCAGGCAGCCACGGGGCTGTCTATGCCGCCCGATATCAACGCCAACAACTTCTGCTTTTTCATATCTACACTTCCTTGAGAGTCTTTATCTTCCTTTTCTTTTCTTTCTTGGCGTCGCCGAACGTGGAGACCCTTACGCCTATCTTCCTTATTTTCATGGGGCTCTCAAGGAAAGGCACGAGCAGCTCCTTTGATACGGCCAATATGGGCTGTATGCTTTTTGTCGGTTCTTCAAGGCTTTTTGCCGCGGTATGCTGCTCAAAATTCTCGTACTTTATCACCAGCGTCACCGTGCGGTATGCGAAGCCCGCGTTTGATACTTGACCGTGAACATCTTTGGACAACTGGCTAAGAGCGGCTTCCAATTCAATGACATCTCTGGTGTCTTTTTCGAACGTCACTTCACGGCCAAAGGACTTCGGAACGGGGTGCTCCTCCAACGGGCTGTCGTCAATGCCGCGACTGGCATCATACAGATACTTGCCGTTAGAGTTGCCAAAAACTTCAACCAGGGACTTATTGGACAACTTCCTGAGCTGCTCAACGGTCTCTACGTTGAAATTCTCCCTCAGCTTCTCTTCGGTCTTCGGGCCGACGCCGAAGAGCTTCCTTACGGGGAACTGGTCCATGAACTTCTGCACGGCATCCGGTTTTACGGCCGTGAGGCCGTCCGGCTTCTGGAAATCGGAGGCCATCTTTGCGACCAGCTTGTTAGGGCCTATGCCCACGGAACAGGTAAGACGCTCCTTCTCAAGAACGTCAGCCTTGATTTTTCTTGCAATCACTTCGGCCTTTTCGTACGTCTTGGCGGAGCTCACGTCAAGATAGGCCTCGTCAATTCCGCCCACTTCAACCGCGTCCGCGTGCTTCCTGAAAATCGCCATTATCTTTTCCGAGACCGCCTCGTAGAGCGCAAAGTTGGCCAAAACCAACGTCGCCTGCGGGCACTTTCTTCGCGCCTGCGACAGCGGCATGCCCGAACGAACGCCGTATTTTCGGGCCTCGTAGCTCGCCGTTGAGACCACGGCGCGGCCCATTCCCTTGCCGCTTAGCCCCGTCCCTATGTAGATGAGCAGCGGCTTGCCCTTCAGATCGGGGTTCTCGCGCACCTCGCAGGACGCATAGAAGGAATCCATGTCAACGTGAAGTATCAGGCGCATAAGCGGTTATTCAGTAGCGGAGTTTAAATAATGTCCGCGGCAAATGATGCTTGAGGACGATGAAATGGCTGAAGAGCAGAAGAAAGGCAAGATAGAGCTGAAGGACGGCCAATTGTACAAGGACGGGCAACCTTACAGGAAAAACATCCGCGAAATGGCCAAAGACGAAAACAATTGGTATGTCGTCGCCTCGCGCAAGCCGAACGGCCTGCCCGACAGCCTTTTCATAGGCGCGAAAGACGACCTGAAAAAGGCAAAGATGGTTTCCTTAGGGCACCAGTACTCGCGGGGGCTTAATGAAAAACACGAGATCCGCATAAGCGGAATGTACATCAATTACCGGAAGCCCGACCAGAACGGCGAAGGCGTGCTGTACCTGCCTGCAGGCAAGAAGCCACGGGAAAAGCCCAAGGACACATACGGCAACCAGACAAAGCAGCTGAACTGGGTTGTCCAAAAGGTCCCCAGGAAAAAGGCGGAATGAATTCTTTAAGGCAGAAGTCCCCACGTCTGCAAAAGGTCGCCGTCGTTTATCCAGCGGTCGCCGATGTCCGTGCGGACGAACATGTTGGGTATCATTATGTTCTCGACGCGCCTGTAGGCCATTGCCTGCGCTTCCTTCATGGTCGCGCCGAAGCCCGTCACGACAAGCACGTAGCCGCAACCGCCAGTGACGAGCCAGTCGCCGTCGACGAGCTTGACGTAGGCGATATGGACGCCGTCCTTGTTGGGCTTCTTGAATAATATAGTGGCGTCCTCGGAGAACTTCTTGTACGTGTTGACGTCGTCCTCGAACGGGAACGGCGGGACGGCGATGACAACGCCTATCTGGAAGCCAGTCTTGACCTTCAAGTTATAGTCTTCGCCGCGCGCTATGGCGTACATGAACTCGCCCATCGGGCTCTCTATGCCCTCCATGTGTATGCTTATGGTCGGATAGCCGAACCTTGCGGTGAATTCGAGCGGATGAATGCCGTTGCCGTTCACGATGCAGTTGATGTCTATGTAGCCCACGTATCCCGTTTCGGCGAGCTTTGCGCTCATCTTTTCCAATGTGGATTTGAAAATCTTGTTCGGCTCGCACCAGTACATGCTCGTGCCCATCTCGCCGGTGCTCGGGCCGATGTTGCCCGGGAACAGCTTCTTGTGCTCGAAGTTGACGTTGACGGGCGTGATGAACTTCTTTCCGTTGAAGAACGCCCCTATCGCTATCTCCACGCCCTTCGCGTACTTCTGGAGCTGGAAGAACTTCATCTTCTTTCCCCAGTTCTTCTTGTAATGCTCCATGACCTGGAGCAGGTCGACGCCGTCCTCTTCGGCACCGACAAAGAGCAGCTCTTTTTCGTTGGCTATCTTGCCGCACGGCTTGAGAACATAACGTCCGGGATTGTCCTTGACGAACTTTATCGCGTCGTCGAAGTTGCGGTCTCCCATGAAATCCCAGTGCGGAAGGACGGTTATTCCGACGGACGTCATCTCGTCCTGGCCGAACTGGCGGTCGTCCTCCAAACGGTCCGAATACGCCGTTCCGCCCACGACAAACTTCCCTTCCTTGCGCAGCTTTTCAGCCTCTTTCCCAAATCCGAGGCAATCGTCAAAAATTATCAGGTCCGCCCAGCCCGTGTGCTCCTTCCAGTCATCCACCTTGTCAACGAAACCATCGGCGGTGTCTTTTGACACCTTGTCGCCGATGTACATCTTCACGGCGTGCCCCTCCTTCGCAATCTGCCAGGCAAGGTCCGCCGCCAGCGCATAGTTAGTAACCATCAGAACCTTCAATTTTTTCTTTCCGTTGCCGTTTTTATCTGGCATAAATATTTTCACACAATTTCTTACTGGAATTAATTGCAGGAGCTTGCTTATAATGGTAACGTATTTTTATGAAACGGATTTTTTCAGGAAAATTTGGCGGACCCGCGGGGAATTCCGCGCTTTCGAACCCCGGTCTAGAACTTCGGAGGCTCCAATTCTATCCAAGCTAAACTACGGGTCCAACTCTAACAGTTCAGTTTGTGCGACAAGGACAGCCTTCGGCTGTCAACTAAAATAAGGCTGATATAGAGCTTAAAAGGGGGTCATAATAACTATTGTACATGCAGCCGAAAATCATCATAGAATACGTCGGGACCTACGATGAGGCAATACACGGAGTGTCCGGGAAGCGCCACACCAAGCTCGCCCACAGGGGCGGGCAGCTGTTCGCGCGCAGGCTCAGGAAATCCGTCGGCCCGCTGCTCAACAAGATGCTGCTGGCCATGGAAACGGAAACGGGCCTGATTTGGAAATGGCCCGTGATACGCTGCTACGTCGTTCATGACATACCTTTCGATTTCGACAATCCCATGACCATAAAGGTCAGGAAGAACATGCACGACGCCACGGAAACCTTTTTTCACGAGATGGTGCACCAGCTGGAGATGCAGAACAAGGGCACCATAAGGGAGCGCAACAACATCTCGAAAAAATACAGCCACATGTCAAAGGACGCGAAGGACCACATATTCGCGCACGCCGTCCTTTGGAAGGTCTACGAGAAGGTCTACGGCAGGGCCAAACTTAAGAGAATAATAAACGGCTACAAGCTCTGGCCCGAGCACTACAAGGGCTGGCAGATAGTGAAGCACGAGGGCGCGAACAGGATAATCAAGGAGTATGTCAGTCCCGCGCCGCCGCTTCAGAACATCCAGAAGGCGGTGGAGCACAGGCTTGCAGAGAACCAGATGGTAAAGAAAAAGACGAAATTGCAAAAGGAATCGGAGAAGCCGCGAAAGCTGTTTCTGAAAAGGAAATGATTCACGCCCTGTCCTGGACGTACGGCTGACCGCTCTTGAGCGCGGCTTCGGCACGAGCCAGCTCTTTTCCGATGTAGGCGGCGTGGTCGAACTTCGACAGCAAATTTTCATGGACTATGGAACGGTACAGCTCTATCGCGGACTTCCCCCTGAAAACGAACTGGCTCGGCCTGCCGTCGGGAACGTGGTGCTGGACGGCAATCTCTCCGCCCTTCACGGAGACTACGAAGTAGCCCAGCGGGTCAACGCGGAACTCCTCCGCGCCGCCCGTGTAATATTTGTCAAGAATCTTCCTCGCCTCGGACCAGTTGTTGGCGTAGATGTGCGCGGAGTTCGATATGATTATCATGTGGCCCGATTCGATGCCGAGCCTGCCCGCCATGCGCTTCTGGAGCTCGCGGAGCGCGAAAGCGTTCATCGGCCAGGCGCCGAACATGTCGTTCGAGCGGATCACGGCGGTCTGGCACAAACGGCCGTTCTTCACGTTCCAGCTGACCTGGGTAAGGCAGGGCGGATGCCCGGACTTGGAATCGAGCTCGACATTCCAGGTGAACGCCATTGCGCGGCGGGTGTACGGGGCGGCCTTGAGGTGCTCGTAAGCGGCCTCTATCTGATTGAAGGTGGCGGAAACTTCGTCCTGCCAGCGCTCGCCCACGCCAAGGAGCGGATGCCGCATCAGGCGCTCGCCGTAAGTGTAGGCCACGCCCGGAGCCTTCTGCCCCTTCAGCACGGTCGGATAATATTTCTGCAGGTCCTCGTCCGTGAAGCTCAGCCAGGGCGCAATGCCGTCGTCATCGCCCTCTATGACGGCCATCAGGTCCAGCACCTCCTTCTGGGCGATGCCGTATTCGCTCGGCTTCTCCTCCCCGAACTTCATCACGTTGTCGAGTATTTTCAGCCAGGCGGACGCTATGCCTTTTTCCGATATGTGAAAGCCGGACTTGGCGGAAGAAAGCGTCGAATGCGTTTCCCTGACTTCGCCCAGCTCGACGGGCTCGGCAAAGGGCGGCAATGAAGGCAGTTTTTTTGCCGTGCTGCCCACGTCAGCCTCCCGTCCGCGCAAATCAATGACGCTGACGTTCTTCCTGAAGAGCTCGACATGCTCGGGCCTTATGTCGCCGTCAAGCGGCAGCGCGCCGTTCACCCCGGCCATCCAGGCAAGAAGGGCCGTGCCGCTGCCGGAGAGGTCGTTGCCGCAGATTATTATGTGCCGTATGCGCGGATTGGCAAGCACGTTCTTGATGAGGGCGTTCACGCCGTGCTTCGTGTAGAGATTGCCCGCGACGGAATAGCTGCCCTCGTCCAGCGAGCGGATTATGTTTTCCCTCTCGGTCCAGAGCGTGCAGATGCCCACGGAGCTTTCCTTGTTGCCAACCTTGAGCGAATCCGCAAAAAAAAGAGGCCAAGACATACACATCAAGTCGGAGGAACATATTTAACAATTTCGGTGATGGAGAATGGGAAAGAATTGGTGGGCTCGCCCTGATTTCCAGTGAACTCCGTTCACAGTAAAGCGAACGAAGTCCGCTTTGAACAGGGGTCTTAAGGTCCCAAACCTCATATCCTACCAAGCTAGACTACGAGCCCAATGTTACCAATGCGTGCTGTGCGACTTGACCGTCCTTCGGACGGCAACCAATAGTTACCAAGGTGCGTTTGCACGACAAAGACGACCTTCGGTCGTCAACTAAAGGATAATTAATCCATACAGTATTTAAATCGCCACTGGGAAAATCTATCATGCGCGGCAAGCTGGTTGTTTTCGAGGGCACGGATTCTTCGGGCAAAAAGACGCAGGTCGGGCTTCTTGTGAAAAGGCTGCGCGGCGACGGAAAGGCCGTCGAGACCATGGCGTTCCCGGCGTACGAAACGAAGTTCGGGGAACTCGTGGCACGGTACCTCAAGGGCGATTTCGGAACGAAGGAGAGCGTCGGGCCCGAGATAGCCGCTATGCTTTACTCGATGGACCGCTACCAGTTCAAGGACAAAATCAAAGGCATTCTGGAGGGCGGGAAGCTGCTGATACTGGACAGGTACATCTCCTCCAATATCTACCAGGCGGCGAAGGCGGCGGACAAGGAGCAGTTGGAAATATGGGAATGGGCGAAACGCATGGAATCGCGGCTCCCGCAGCCCGATGTCGTCATATTTCTCAATGTCCCGCCGGACGTGAGCGCGAAGCTCTTTGCCGGTCGTGAAGCGAAAAGCGCGCTCATCGGCAAGTCACTGGACATACACGAGGTCGACAAGTCCTACCAGGAAAAGGTGCGCCTGCTCTACCTGGAAATAGCGAAGAGGGAAGGCTGGATAACCGTGGACTGCACCAAGAACGGCGCGCTCCGCAGGCCCGAGGACATCCACGAGGAAATCTTTAAGAAGCTGAAGGAAAGGGGCGCTTTCTAGACACATTTATTTAACCGAGCGGCCACACATTAGCACGGGGTTGTTATGGAAGGGCAAATAGACTGCACGGAAGTCTCAAGATTGCTGGAAACCGAAGTGAAGTCCGCGGCAGAATCCTTCAGGGAGAAGCGGGGAAGGGCTCCGCGGCTCGCCCTTGTCTGCGCGAACGACGGGTCGGAACAGCAGGCGACAGAGCTTGAGCAGGCCTGCAAGGAAGCGGGAATAGCGACCGAGGTCCAGCGGTTCGGTAACGGCGGGACGGCGAGGGACGTGATGAATTACATCAGGGTCCTCAACGCGGACAGCGGGACCGAAGCGATAGCCCTGTGCGGCAGGCAAGAGAACGGAACGGCTACGGCGGTGGACTTCCGCAAGGATGCGAACAGGATTGCCGTGCCGCGCGCAGTAATAGAGGCGCTCGAAAAGGGCGGAGTCTCGCTTGAAGGCAAGCACATAGTCATAATAAACAGGAGCAGGCGCATCGGGCTGCCGCTCGCGAAGATGCTGCTCGACAAAAATGCGACCGTTACCATATGCCACACCAAGACGTTCGACCTGAGCTGGCATACGAGCCAGGCGGACATACTGATAACGGCGGCGGGGAAACCGGGGCTGGTAAGCGGCGGCATGGTGAAGGAAGGCGCAATAATAGTGGACCTGGGAGGCGACACGGACGCGGAATCCATGAAAGAGAAGGAGCGGAACGTGATACCGTTCACGGGCTGCCTCGATGCGGTTGCGGCGGCGGTCATCCTCAAGAACGCGGCGGAGATATTTTCTAACGGCACTAGCCGATGACAGTGGAATGGCCGGCCGGGACCAGGCGCTGGAAATCGCCCAAATCCACCTCTTCTATGAACGGCTGGTCGGCGGGCAGAGCCTTAAGTAACAGCCGTTTGCGTATCTCTTCGGCGGACTGCTGCTGGGAATAGCTGCCCGGCTTCAACGTTACAAAATATTTTGCGCGGTTGTTCACGGCCTGCACCGCGCCGCAGACGGCCTTCGCGCACGTCTTCCCTTCGCTGTCCGTTTCGAGCAGAACGCCGACCGCTATCTTCAGTTCGGTGTTCTTCATGAAGTTCTTTTCGCCACGCATCATGAACGAGCCCTTGGGCAAGTACTCACCCGACACCGCAGTTTTCGAGACCTGCTCCGCGCGGACCCAGTAAACGTTAAGGGAGGCAACCCCGCGCTTCCAGCCCGAACTGTAAGCGACAGCGAACTCGCTCGCCTCGCGGATTGCTTGCGGAGTGGGCGACTTCCCGTCGGCCTTCACAAAGGTAAGGGGGGCGCCCGTTATGTCGGCGTGGAGGACGATATCGTCGGGCTGAAGGTGCTTCTTGAACAATACCTCGTTCTGGGTGGAATCCCGCCCTCCGACCACTAGAAAGCCGTCTGACGTGAGCATCCAGTGGAACTTCTCGAACCACTTCCCGCGCACGCGCTTCTTCGGCACGGCAGTTTTTTCCTTCTTCTCGGCCTGCTTCTTCACGTCCTTCAGCTTCTTTTTCGTATCGGCAATCGCGGCCTTGGAGGCCTCTATCTTGCGGGCGGCCTGCTTCGCCTCCTCGAAATAGTCCTGCGCGTTCTCCTGCGCGGTCTTCCTGAAATCTATTTCCACTTCGACCATAGCCTCACCGCGGAGAAAATTATCAGCACTATCCCTATCACGAGCGCGGCCAATAACGCGTAATCAAACGCGCTCATCACGGGCATGTAATCAACGAACATCTTGTCCGCCATCGGCGCGCTTACAGTGACACAACGCTCAAGGACCGGAGCGCCTGCGGTTTCGGACGCCTGGAATGCCTGGGCAGAACCCATCAGCATGCCGGCAAGACTGCCGAATACCAGAAGGACACCCAATGAGATCATTACGGCAAACTGCACGGGGAACTTAGGCTTCACGAGATTGCGGCCTTTCTCGGTGAGCTCGTAGTACTTCCACTTGTGGCCGGTCTCTATCCGCTTGATGAGGCCGGAACGTTCCAATACGGCGAGATGCTCCACTATCGTGGAGGGCGCCATGGAGAACTCTCGCGCCAGCTCGCTGGGCATCTTTCGGCGCACGCCTAACGATTTCAGCATCATAACGCGCGTGTCCGACGCCAGCGCCTTGATTTCCTTTCCTCCAAGTTCCATACTTAGGTATTGTCCTAACAATGACTTAAATAGATTTTTATCGTTCGGTCGGAACCGAACGTTTTCGGCGGATTATAAGGAACTTTTTTGACGAAGTATTCCATAGGTGATTTGATGGAAATAAACGAGGAAATGAAAACAGCCGTCGCGATAGCGCTGGCCTGCATAGTGGCAGTCAGTTTTGCAAGCACGACGGCGTTCGGAGCGCAGCCGACCGGACAGGCGGCCGATGCGACCGGACAGAACAGGCTGATTGACGTGACGGGAACGTACACCGTCGTCGTGGATCCCGACGAGGCGAACGTGTACTTCGGCGTTGAAAAGGACAGCAACACCGCGGCAGACGCGCAGAAAGACGTTGCCAACAGGATGGCCGCGATAAGGAGCGCGCTGGCGCTGAAAGGCATAGCAAGCAGCGACATAGAGACGTCCAGCTACAGCGTCAACAAGAAGTACGACTGGGTGAACGGAATAACCGTGGACAGGGGCTACACCGCCTTGCACGTGATAAAGGTGAAGGTAAGGGACACGAGCAAAGTGGGCGCCGTAATAGACGCGGCGGTCGGGGCGGGCGCGGACAAGGTGAACCGCATAGAGTTCGGCCTGAGCGACGCGAAGAAGGCGGAGCTCAAGAAGCAGGCGCTGACCGAGGCCGCCAAGAACGCACGCATGCAGGCGGACGCGATAGCATCCGGGCTCGGCGTGAAAATAACCGGCGTTGAAAGCGCGAGCACCACCACGTACAGCTACCAGCCATACCCGATGTACGGAGGGGCCGTTATGGCAGAATCTGTCGCCAGGGACGACGCGCCGACGGAGATAGACCCGAAGAGCGTCAGCATGAGCGCGACAGTGAGCGTGACCTTCTCTTTTGAGTAAAGGCCCGCTCTTTTCCTTTTTTTTATTTTATTTCAGCCTCAGAACTACGACTCCCTTGTCTTCCTTGATTTCCTTTATCATCTTCGCTTCGGCCGTTTTTTCGGACTTCACTTTCTTCTTTATCTCCGCCCAACTCAAACCCGACTCCTTGGCCTTGTTCAGGCCGCCGATTATCTTTTCGACTGCCTGGAAGTTGCTGTATATCGCCTCTGCCTTCTTGCGGCTGTCCTTCTCTTTCTTCTTCCAGTTCTTGACGGCCAGCGTCTGCTCCGCCATTATCCTCTCCACCTTACCGGACTCCGCTTGGAACACGGCCTTCTTGCCTATCTCGGTGGCGACGTTCTCCTTGTGCGTGAAGTACTCGTCCAGAGCCGACGTGAAATTAGAGAAGGGCTCGCAGCGCCTGCCTTCGTAGGTCTTCATGACTATCGGCACGGCATCGACGGCGACGTCGTTGTCAAAGACGATGCAGGGCGAAAGCCCGGAGAGCAGGCCGTGGAACACGTCGTAAAGCTTCTGGATGTCGTGCGCGGCAAGCGCCCTGCACGGCGACTTCTTGTCCACGCCGGCGCGCAGGCAGATCTCCTCCGCATAGAGCCCGGAGAAGGACATGTCGGCCGCCAAAAAGCGCACGACCTCCTTGTCGGACTGCTGGAGGAGCGAATAGAACTGCTCGGACGTGAGCGCGTAAGGATTGGCGACCTGCGGCGGGTAAACGTACTTGACCTTGGGGGCTATCTTCCGGCTGCGCCAGATCTGGACCTCCATCGGCGATATTATGTTCATTTCCCTGTCGCAGATTATCGCATTGCCCTTTGAGAACATCTCCAGAACGAGCACCGTCCGCTCGGTCACGATTTCAAGTATCCTTTCGAAGCCGGGCTGGCGGATATCGATTATCCTCTGCCCGGACAAATGCTTGCGCAGCGACATGGCGAACGCCTCCGGCGACTCGGGCGCCTGACGCCGGTATTCCGTGATGAAAATCGCGCCCGGTTGGAAAAGGAGCTCGAACGTGCCCTTTGACGGCAAAAATATCTCGAAACGCAGCTGCCGCCCCTCCTGCCAAGCCTTCTGGATTGTGCCGCCCACAAGGGCGCGCAGCTCACCGGCCAGAAGCTTCAGGTCCAGGCTCGAAAGTTCGTTGCGCATCAATATCACGATTAATATGTGCCTGCTAAGAACCGGCAGACGCCTCATCTTGTTCTTCGTCCTTAGAAGCCTCGGCAATTACAGCGTTTTCTTTTGGCGCCTCAGGTTCTGCAGGAAGGCTATCGAACAGCTTCTTGGCGTCCTCGGGGCTCTCAAGGCCGAAGTAATCGGCAAACCCTTTCGTCACGACGAGCGCCTTCGTCCTGCCGCTCTTTACGGTCCGAATCATACCCTTCTTCTCCAGAATCTTGACGTACTCATACGTCCGATTGCCAATCACTTTGACTATCTGCGATTGCGTTATCGGCTGCTTGTACGCCACCAACGCCAAAACCCTCAGCAAACCCCTGTTCAAATCTTTGAACGGCGTAAGCGTCCGCACGTACTTGACGTAGTCCGCCTTGACCCGCAGCTGGTAGCCTTCGTCGCTCTCAATCAGATGTATTCCGCGGTCCTCACTCTGCAGATCAACTTTAAGCTCTTCCACGAGCTCCTTCAAACGGACCACGTCGACGTCAATCATGCGCGCCAGCTTGTCCGCCGGAATGGGGTTCTGCGCCATGAACAGCGCGGCCTCAAGGATGGGTTTCCTGTTCTTTCGCTCGCTCATTTTCTCACTCAGTAAATCTTTTTCGCGAAGTAATTATTAAGCACGTTCCTGCTGGGCACGAACAGGTTCTTCGGGACATTGTCGAAAGGGAACCACTTCCATTCGGTTATCTCGTCCGGCTCCATGACTTTCGGCTCGCCCTCAAAGCTGTCGCAAAGGAAGCCCAGCGTCACGAAGTGCGCGTCGCCGTTACGCTCGTTCGAGACGCTGACCAAACGGCAGGACTTGAGCCTCATTCCCGTCTCTTCAAGGAGCTCGCGCGCGGCGGTCTCGTGCGGCGCCTCCCCGAACTCCATCTTGCCGCCCGGCATGGTCCAGGTGCCTTCGCCGTGCAGCTCGCTGTCCGCTTTCGCGGGGTCGACGTTCCTCAAGCCCAGCAACAAACGGCCGTTCTTGAGCACCATCACTCCGACTCCTATGCCGACCTTAGGTTTTGGATTGTTCATTCTCCTCAACCTTACCTTTCTTCTTCCTTACTATTATATCTTCGAACAGCTGCGGCTGCTCATGGGTTATCTTGCCCTCCTGCGCCAGGTGGAGCATCGGCAAAAGCGTGCGGACAATTTCACGGCGGTCCCAGTTCTTTACCAGTTTTGAGAACGTCGTCGAGCCCTCTATGTCCAGTATGGCACGGTTTATCTCGTCGAGCAGCTTGCTGATTCTCTCAGTAATGTCCTCCTTCTCCTGCGGCATCACGACGGCTATCCTTTGCCGCAGCCTCTCCTTCTTCACCGTCCTGCGCTCCTGCACCTCGAAGGCCTTGCGGAGCGCGGTTATCAGCTCCTCCATCGTAACCGAACCGAGCGGGACGCGCTTGATGGGCGGCTGGAGCGGAGGTATCTGAGCGAGCAGCCTTATCAGTTCGGCGTCCTTTTCCGGGCCGGGCTCGCCTATCAGCGCGTGCTTCTGCGGAACGCCGGCGATTATGTCCGATTTCATGCGGAGAAGTATGGCGGCTATGAGAACAAAACGCGCGGGTATGCGCAGGTCCATCCGGTCCATCTTTGAGACGTACACGGCAAAGGCGTCGGCAAGCCTGATGAGGTCTATGTCCCACTCCTTCATGCCCTCCTCGGAGACTATCCTGACTATGACGTCCTCCCAGCTGGGCTCGGATATCATCAGATTTATGAGTTCCTGGTCGTTCAACATGGGACCACTGAAGGATTTTCAACGGCGTAGTTATTAAGGCTTACGTCAAAGGAGCGAGGTCACGGCAAAAATCAGGACTATCCCGCACAGCATGGACAGCGCCATTTTCCACGGCGTGTGCTTGTACGTCTCTGGCAGCAGGTTGGCCGCGCCTATGTAAATGAACTCGCCGGCGAAGGCTGCGAGTATGAAGGCCAGTACCGTTGGCTGCATGAAAAATACCGACGCTATTACCACGCCTAGAACGGGCGCGACCGCGTCGGCCAAAAGGAACAACTTTGCATGCTTTACCTGATGGTTGTTCTTGAGCATGAGCGTGACCGTGTTCACGCCGTCGTTGAAGTCGTGGAATATCACGGCCATAGCCACAAGAATGCCCAATGCAGAACTGACCTGATAAGCCGTTCCTATGGCCACGCCGTCAAAGAAGCTGTGAAGGACCAGTCCGCCAGCGCCTATCGGGCCCATTATGTGGCCGTGCTCGTTTTCATCGTGATGGTGGTGCGTCAGGAAAAAGCGTTCCACAAGGCTGTAGAGGAAAAACACGCCCACGGTAACCGCAAAAATACTGCGCATTGCCAAGCCGTTCGCGGCCGCCACTGTAAGACATTCGGGCAGTATGTCAAAGAACGTCACGGCTATCAGGCTGCCCGCGGCGAACGCGAAGAAATAGTGCAGGACGTTCCTGTACCTTAGCGCCACGAAGCCGCCCAGAAGGGTGGAAATGAACGTCGTGAACGCGATGGCTAAAATCATCAGGTTCATAGTTTTGTATTACACCGACATGTTTTAAGCTTGATTCAACGATGAGTTGAAAGCAATAAAAGGAGCCGCTGCGATAAATGGTTCATGGTACTGGAGCTCATACTCGGCAGCGCTTTCCTCATAGCGCTGCTTTCGTTCAGCGGAATAGTCACGCTGGCGATGAAGGACGAACTGCTGCAAAGGGTGCTTCTCCTGCTTGTCGGGCTTTCGGCGGGCACATTCATAGGCGGCGCGTTCTTCGAACTGCTTCCCGAATCGGTGGAAAAAATAAGCGGAATGACGCCGTGGTTCATCGTGATAGTCGGCTTCGTGCTTTTCTACGTGCTGGAACGGTTCCTTTACTGGCGCCACTGCCATGAGGATCACTGCGAGGAGCACCAGTTCACCTACCTGAACCTGATAGGCGACAGCGTGCACAATTTCGAGGATGGAGTGGCCATCGCGGTGAGCTTCCTGATAAGCGTTCCGCTCGGCATAGCGACAACGATAGCAGTGGCCGCGCACGAGATACCGCAGGAGATAGGCGACTTCGGCGTGCTGCTGTACGGCGGATTCACCAAGAAAAAGGCGTTCACGTACAATTTCCTGGCCGCGCTGACCATAATACCGGGCGCAATAGCGGGCTACCTTCTTTTCCAAGTTGCGGAAAAGATAGCCGTGTATTTCCTGCCGCTGGCCGCCGGAGGGTTCATCTACATAGCCGCAACGGACCTGATTCCGGAAATAAAGAAGGAAACCAGCGGCAAGAAGTCCATCGCCATCTTCGCAATGTTCCTGCTGGGCATCGGACTGATGCTGGCGACCAAGCTGGTGTTCGGATGAAATCGGACGAAGAACTGATGAAAACATTGGGCGTGGACCGCAGCGCGCTTGAGAGGTTCAAGAAGGTGCGCGCGGCCGCCATCGCCGAGGCCAGGAAGATGGCCGCGCCGCGCAAGGGCAAGATAAACGTCCTCGGCATATCGGGCTCGGCGCGGGACGAGTTCGACAGCGCGCAGGAGAAGTCCAATTCGGAGGAACTGCTAAAGACGTGCCTGGCGCAATGCAGGGAACTCGGAGCAACGGTTGAACTCATACCGCTCAGGAAATTCACGATAGAGCACTGCAAGGCCTGCTACTCGACGGCCAACACACAATGCCACTTCTACTGCACATGCTACCCGAAAGGCACGCCGACGGGGGATGACATGAGCAACAAGCTGTACGACAAGATACTGGGCGCGGACGCGATAATCTTCGCGACGCCCGTGAACAACTTCAAGATATCGACCCTGATGGCGGCCTTCATAGACCGCTGCATAAGCCTGGACGGCAGCCTTCAGCCGGCGGACCCGAAACATCCGAAGGACAGGGAGCTCAACATCAAGCACATGAAGTTCATCGAACTGACAGCCGACCAGGACGTTCCGGGCAGCGGGATGCTGCGCCGTTTCCTGGGAAAGGTGGCCGGCGTGATTGCCACGGGCCACGAGGAGGGCGCGAGCATGGCAATCTCAAACTTGTTCATGACGCTGAACCATTTCGGGATGGTGTTCCCGCCGTTCAGCAACATGTACGCCATGTCGAACGTGTGCAAGTCAACATACGAAGACAAGCCGATTGTCCTATCGGAATGCTATACCAAAGAGGCGGAACTGCTGGCAAAGAACGTCATGACCGCAGCCCGCCTATCGAGGCAGCGCAAGCCCACGGATTGGACGTACGATTATACGGAAAACTGAGGTGATTTTATGGAAAAGAAAATGGGAGGGCCGTTCTGCATCTGCCAGTCCTGCCCGTCGTTCAAAAAATGCGGCGAAGCGGACGCCTTCTGCCTGCACGGGAAGAGCAAGTGCATAAGCGAAGACAAGGGCTGCATCTGCGGAGGCTGCGCGGTGCAGAAGAAGTTCGGGTTCAAGCAGAACCACTATTGCCTGCGCGGATCGCACTCGGAGCAGCACTAGAAGTAAAGAAGCATCCCGAGCACGGCGTGGACGATAGCTAGCGCGAAGGAAACGGCAATAGCTATGTGATGGTTCCTTATCACGGTCCTGCCCCTATGGAGCAGGTAGCCGACATACGCAGTAACCGAGAAGGAAAGCAATACCGCAATCCCCAAGTACATTATGAACGGCTTGCCGAATATCAGGTAATAGCTTATTTCCTGGAGCATTCACTTCACGATTACGGTTCCTTTCATGGACGGATGGATGGAGCAGTGGTACTCGTAGGTACCCGGCGTTTCGAACTTGTGCTGGAAGCTCTTTCCGCTTTCCAGCGGCCCGGAATCAAAGCCGTCGCCCGTTATCGTGTGCGTCACAGGATCGTTGTTCATCCAGGAGACCGTATCGCCTGCGGACACCGTGATTTCGGCGGGAGTAAAAGCAAAGTTGCTTATGGACGCCACCGCGATTTCGGTAAGGCCTGACTGGTTCTGCGAAGGGGCATGCACAGTCGCCTGACCGACACAGCCCGCGACCAGGACCAACGCGGCCAGCATTACAAACATCTTATTCATTCAACTACCTCAAACCGATTTCCAGAGCCCGTGGACGTTGCAGTAAGCACGGGCAATAACTTTTGCCGGCAATACGCAGAACTCGGCCTCGGGCTTGTCACCGGGGTGCAGGAACTTCCTTAAGCTAATGCCGTCCGAAAATATCTCAATCCACTCGATAAAGTGAGCGGCCTCCATTGGATGGGGAACAGAACCGACCCTGACCTTGACTCCAAGCTTAGTTTTTTCTATAACAGGAACGTGCTTTTCCGCGCCCACGTCCTTCGTTTTCTCATTCAGAAGCTCCATTGGCTTGCCGCAGCAGACGAGCGTTCCTGCTCCGGCATCGAGAACAGCGACTATGTTGCCGCAGATGTTGCACCTGTAGACCTGGCTTCGAATTGCCATACAGATATTGCGGTTCAGGAGTATTTTAATATTCCCGATATGCAAGTTTTCCTATGGACGAGCAGGAACTTTACAAGATGATTAAGCGGGACGCGCCCTCCAAAATAGTGGAGATAAGGCGGGAAACGCACGACACACGGCTTTTCCGTTTGGAAGCGCCGAAGGACTTCGCATTCTTTCCGGGACAGTTCGTGATGCTCAAGGTCAGCATCGATGAGAAACGCGGGTTCAAAATACTGGACGGCAAACCCGCTGTGCAAACAAGGGCCTACTCCATAGCTTCAAGTCCCGCGCAACACGGCAGCATTGATTTGCTCATCAAGAAGCGCGAGGGCGGCTTCGTTTCCGTCTATCTCAACGACTTCGCCAAGACGGGCGACAAAATCAGCCTCAGCGGGCCGTACGGCAAGTTCTACTTCAAGGAAGGAATGGCAAAGCACATCGTCCTCCTGTCGGCGGGCTGCGGCATAAGCGCGCTCATGAGCATGGCGCACTACATCATGGACAACCGGCTGGACACGAAGGTCACGATCATACAGAGCAGCCGAACGCCCGAGGACATACTGTTCAGGAGGGAGCTGGGCGAGCTGGAAAAGAAGGGCGCAAAGGTCGTCATAACACTTACAAGAACGAAACCGGAGCACAACTGGAAAGGCCTGACAGGCAGGATATCGGCGGACCTCATCAAAACCAATGTTCCCGACTACACATACGCCGTTTACTTCATCTGCGGGATGCCCGAATTCTCCGATCAAATGACGGCGACGCTGCGCGGGCTCGGGGTGCCCACGCAGAACATACGGACGGAGAAATGGTAGCTGCTCAAAAATTCATTTTGCGTCGAATTTTCCCTTGAACAGCATGAAAAGAAAAAGGGAAATCCCGGCCAAAAACAACATGCCGCACGCGTCGTACACCGCCCCCCTGCTCACGATGCCGTAAAATGGGTTGAAATCAAGGGGGTAGAAAGGCCTTATGTCCGCGTATAACGGCGCATCAAATAAAATATGCAGATACACGCCGGAAAAGGAAGCGGCACATACCGCCTTTTTTGAGAAGTTCTGCCTTATCCTGAAAAACCCCGTCCATTTCCGGATTTTACCGCTCAGGGCAATAACCGCCAAAGAAAGGGCAGCAGCTACAATGCCTCCGCCCAAAAAGGAATGGAAAAAACCGTGCAAAGGATAATCCAAATTGAAAAGCAGCACAACAAGGGGCTCTATGTCTACGATCACGCTTGCGATTACAAAGGCCGTCAGGTTCATGAACCGGTTGAACAACAGCCCAAAAGCGGACGCGGGGCCGAGATGAAACGGAGTCAAAGGCATGACATATAGTAAAAATTACAGCGGTTTAAATCTTTTTGCCTTCCTATATCGGTTATGAAACTCAAGGCCTGCCTCAAAGAGGCCCTCAATGACGACATCGACGACTTCAAAGCGTACATAAAGGAAAAGCGCAGCATGCTGAAAGTGCTGAAATTAACGAACATGAACAAAGCCACTTACTTTGTGGAGATTGCATCCCGCTGGAGCCACGAGGGCGAAAAGAGCGTGCATATGGAACATGAAGGAACGCTCAAGAACGCGGTGAAGAAGGCGGAAAAAGAGTTCATGGAAATCAACCACCGCAAGGACATACAAGCGGATTACCATGTGAAATTGTCCCTTGGAGAAAACGGAGAGGCGTATGCAGTTCCGGAGGAATACTACAAGGCGTACAAGCACGTGTATAAGGACGAGCCCGAGAAAAAGCCCAAAAAGCGCTGACGTAATTTCTAAGCGACGCATTTGCCCGAAACGCAGGTCGCGTTCGGAACGGGCATGCAGAGGTCTATCATGGTGTCGCATTCCGCATCGTAAGCGGCCACCCTTCTGAAAAAGGCGCCGGCATCGACGGCCTTGTTGACGAAATGGTAGCAGCCAAACTCGATATAGGGGCCCTCGAACAGCAGCGGCACGCAATCCGAAGCGACCGTGCAGTAGTTGGCCTTCTGGAGGTCGGAATCTATCTGGTCGTAAACCAGCGCGCAATAGGTGTCGTTCCGCACAGTTTCATTCCGCACCGGGGGTTCGGTTACTGCGGGCTCCTCGTTCAGCAGGACGGCAAGGACCGACACCACTACCGTGACTATCGCCAACGGAAGAAAAATAGACGCCAGAAAACCCTTTTTTGCCATAATTTTTTTAATAAGCCGCCCAGCTTATAAGCGTTCCCGTTACCGGGCTCTCAGCAGCGCCTGGAGCTTTCGTAAAACAGCACGGCCCAGCCGAGCGCGCTGTCATGGTGCTTTCCCGACAACACCTCATCAAGGACCTGCCGATAAGGCATCCTTACAAGCTCCATGCTTTCGAGCGGTTCAAAGTCGGGCTCCCTGACCTTCTTCATTTCCGTGGCCTTCAGTATGTGCAACCTCGTGGTCAGCATGCCGGGCAACGGGTACATGGTGCACATTTTTTCCAGTTTTGCAGAATATCCCGTCTCTTCCATCAGCTCCCGCTCGGCCGCACAAAGCATCTGCTCGCCGCGCTTCATCCCGCCCTGAATGAGTTCAAGAAGCTGTTCGCCCACGGGGTGCCTGTACTGCCTGGCCAGCAGAAGCTCGTCATCGGAAACGAAGGGCAGCACCGCCACGCCGCCGTCGCCCACGGACACGACCTCGTAATCGTAAGGTTCGTCCCTGCCCGCAACGCGAAGCGTGTCGACCCTGACATTCAGCCAGCCGCTATGGACGAGCTTCGAATCCAGCACTTCGGGCTTTTCCCTCATACACCGTTAATCCGTGCGAAGAAATAAAAGCGCACTGCACGAAGGCAAATCATTATATCGGGGCTAAACCAACTATTCTCGGTTGTTTCTATGGCAAAGCGGAAAGTCGTAATCATAGGCGCGGCGGGAAGGGATTTCCACAACTTCAACATGTTCTTCCGCGGAAACAAGGACTACAGCGTCGTCGCGTTCACGCAGGCGGGCAGCCAGAACCTCGGGGAAGTCGGGATGCCGAAGCGGACGTATCCGAAGGAACTGGCAGGCAAGGGCTACCCGAACGGGGTGCCGATATATTCGGAATCGCGGCTGGCGGACATCATAAAGAAGTTCAAGATTGACGTTGCCGTGATGGCCTATTCCGACCTGTCACATCTCGAGGTGATGCACAAGGCGAGCATAACGAACGCGGCAGGGGCGGACTTCTGGATGATGGGCACGGCCTCCACGATGCTGGAGTCCAGGAAGCCCGTCATATCCGTCTGCGCCGTCCGCACGGGCGCAGGCAAGAGCCCCACGAGCAGGGCGGTAATCGAGACGCTCCATAAGATACGTCCGGGACTGCGCATAGTCGCAATCCGTCACCCGATGCCATACGGCGACCTCGCGAAGCAGGCGGTCCAGCGGTTCGCGAGCATGGAGGACATGAAGAAGGCCAATTGCACCATAGAGGAGATGGAGGAATACGAGCCGCACATCGAGCACGGAACGATAGTTTACGCGGGAGTTGATTATGAGAAGATTCTGCGGGCGGCGGAGAAGGAGGCGGACATAATACTCTGGGACGGCGGGAACAACGACCTGCCTTTCATACGGCCGGACCTGCACATCGTGCTGGCTGACGCGCTGCGGCCCGGACATGAGGTCTCGTACTATCCGGGCGAGGCGAACTTCCGGATGGCCGATGTGATCATCATCAACAAGGTCAGCGAGGCGCGGCCCGAAGATGTCGCACTCATAGAGAGGAACGCAAAGATAGCGAACCCCGGCGCAAAGCTCATCAAGGCCGACCTGAAGGTAACGGTCGAAAACGGCGCCGCGCTCAGGGGCAAGCGCGTGCTCGTGGTCGAGGACGGCCCGACGCTCACACACGGCGGGATGAACACCGGAGCCGGCACCGTAGTCGCGCTCTCTTCCGGAGCCTACACGGTCAATCCGCGCGAGCATGCGGTGGGCTCCATAAAAAAGATTTATGAGGAATATCCGAACCTCGGAGCCATACTTCCGGCCATGGGCTACAGCAGGGCGCAGCTGACGGAGCTGGAAGAGACCATAAACGCCGCGCACTGCGACCTCGTCATAATAGGAACGCCGGTGGACCTGCGCAAGGTAATCCACATAAACAAGCCTGCCGTGCGCGTGACGTACGACCTCAAGGACTTCACAAAGCCGGGCCTGGAAGACATACTGAGGGAGTTCCTGCGCAAGGGCGGGAGATAATCCTGTTCTAAGTTAATATATTGCCACCTTCCAGTGAATATTTAAGGTTTTCATATCTACCTTTCGGAATGCCAATCAAAAGGGCGGTGAAGTGCGCGGGAATCGGCGAGCAGATGAAGGCCGCGCTGAAAATAGCCGACAAGGCCGACATAACGGCCATAGAGATGCAGGGGCTTGTCAACCTCATAGACACATGGCCGACGGAAAAGCGCGCCAAAGATGTTCTCGAGTGGCTGAGCGGCTCCGAGATGACCGGCCTTGTATATCATTTTCCCCTGAAATCAAACTGGTACAATATGGACGACGCGAAGGCGTACGACATCGCCTACTCAAAAGACGTGGACGTAATGCGCCTTACAAAGGATACAATCAAGGAGGCGGCCATAGTGGGCCACGGGCTGGACGTCGACAGGGCAATCGTGGACGTGCACCTTTTCGGCTTCGTGAAAAGCAACCCGACCGAGCGCGCAAGGGGGAAGTTCCTCAAGACGGGCGAAGCGAACCTCGCCAGGCTCAACGAATACGCGAAAGACTGCTCGAAATATTACGGATGCGACATACTGCTCACAAGGGAGAACAACCCGCCGGACCACGGGGTATTGCCCGGCACGCTGGACTTCGCGCCGCAGGACATCATGAGGACAACGGACATCGGAATAGAGGCGTGCCTGGACTTCGCGCACATCGGCCAGCTGACCAATTATTACAGGAACGGGAACGGCGAGCTGCCTGGCGCGGACCTTTCGCGCAAGCTCTACGGAGAAATGAATGTGAGGAAAGCGGTCGAGATAACTGGAAAGAACATCAAGCTCGTCCACATGAACGACGCCTACGGTTTCATGAAGGAAGGGGAGGGAACGGAAATAGGCCGCGGCAACTTCCCGCACAAGTCCACGATACCGCTCATCTGCAGGAAGGCCGACGACGTCATCGGAACATATGAAGTGAAGTACGGACATCTGGACCCCGACTCGATGCTCCGCTGCGACAAAAGCTACAGGAAGCTGTTCGGAAAGGATTTCGACAAGTACTTCTGCTGATTCACTCGGGCATCTTTATGCCGACGAGCCTGCTCTCACCGTCCTCCTTGCTCACTCCATAAATGCAGTCCGCCGCCTGTATGGTCGTGTCGTTGTGGGAGATGACGACGAACTGGGCGCGCTTGCTGTTCTCGACGATGAACTGGGTCATCTTCTTGGTGTTGGGCTTGTCCAGCGCGGCGTCTATCTCGTCCAGTATGTAGAAGGGCGCGGGCTTGATTTCCTGGACGGCGAAGAGGAACGCCAGCGCGGTCATCGTTTTTTCTCCTCCGGACATGGCGTCTATGTTAAGGACCTTCCCGCCCGGCGGGCTGGCCTCGATTATCAGCCCCGCATCCTCCAACGATTCCCCTTCCAGGCGCAGCGTGCCTTCGCCGCGCATCAGCTCCTTGAATATCACGGTGAACTGCTTGGTCACGGCGTCGAGCGTCTTCATGAACGTCTCCCGCCGCCTGCCCTCTATGCCGGCGATTATCTCAAGGACTCGGTTCCGCTCGGCGGTCAGGACGTCAACGCGGCCCTTCAGTTCGTCGTACTCCGCCTTCAGTGCCTTGTACTCCTCGACCGCCTTCTGGTTTACCGCGCCCAGCTCGCTTATCCTGTTTATCACGTCACGTATCTTGCCCTGCAAAGTGGAGGGCGCCAAATCGTACGTTTCTACGTCTTTCTTGGAATTCTGGAACTCTATCTGTATGTTCTCCAATGCAGCTTCCAATCTTGCCCTATCTATCTTCAGCCTCTGTATCTCGTCCGCAGCATTGACTTTGTGCTCGTAGAACTGAATCCTTTTCTGCCTTGTCGCATCAAGCGCGGCCTCCAGCTCGTCCCGTTCCCTCTGCAGGTCCATCAATTCTTTCAACCCCTTCTGCTCCTCGCCTGAAAGGGAGTGCTGCTTCGCGGTAAGCTCCCTTATTTCCGCGTGCAACCTTTCAATCTCGGCTGTAAGGCGCTTCTTATCGGCCTCGTACTTTTCCGTTTCGTCGGATTCGGTGAACGCCCTCTTTTCGGGGCGGTAATGGCCACCAGTTATCGCGCCGCTGCGCTCCACCAGGTCGCCATCGAGAGTAACGTAGCGGGCCTCACCTACACCCAGCCTCCTGGCAATGTCCAGATTTTCCACAACGAGCGTGTCTCCGAACAAATGCGAGAAGGCGTGCCAGTACTTCTGGTTGAACTTGATGAGGTTGATGGCTATGTCCACGACGCCCGGCTTTCCGAGGAACTTCTTGAGGTGCGTCCCCTCCCTTTCCTTTATTTTGTCCAAGGGCAGGAACGTTGTCCTTCCTATCCTGTTCTCCTTCAAGTATCTGACGCACTCCGAAGCCGTATCCGCACTGTCAGTGACGATGTCAAATAGGTGCTGGCCCGCGCATACCTCGATGGCTGACTGGTACGCGGACGGCACCTGCGACAGCGAAGCAACCGTCCCGTACACGCCTGTTCTGCCGAGCCTGATGATTGATTGCACCGCCCTGTTGCCCTCCATCTGCTGGTCGCGCAGGGCCTGCAGCTTCTTTATCACGTCGTTTATTCGGGCTATATCGTACTCGTCGGATTCGGCCTTGGCCTTCTTCTGGAATATCTCGGAGCGTATGGCTTCCACATCCTTGATGAGCGCTATGTCCTTCCCGCGGTCCATGAGTCTGGCCTGGACACGCCCTGTTCGTTTTTCTATCCCACCCAATTCGCTGTCGATTTTCGCAACCTCCGCGTCGGAAAGAGCGACTTCCGTCTCGCGCTCATCTATCTTCTTCTGGAGAGTGCTCATCGCTTCTTCGGCGTTCGCCAGGTCCTTCTTTGCCTTGGAGGCGCGGAGTTTGTCCAGCTCCGCGGTAAGGTGCTCGTACTGCTCCGCAGCGTCCTTCTCGGCCTCAAGGCGCTTGAGAATGCCGGAGCGCTCGTTAAGGACAATGGCGGAATTATTGAGGCGGCCCTCCACCGTGGTGAGCTCCTTGTTAGCCTTCTCGCGCTTTTCCTCGAATTCGGATATCCCAGAAATTTCGTCTATGATTTCCCTCCTTTCCGAGGGAGTCATGTTTATTATGTCGGTTATGTTGCCCTGCTGGATTATGTTGTGGCCGTCCGGGTGGACGTTCGCCCTCCTCAGCACTTCAAGGACCGTCTCGCGGGTGACGCTTTCGTTGTTTATTTTGTAAATGGAAACGCCCTTCGCATTGACCTTGCGGCTGACGCAGATCTGCGGGTCCTCGTAAGGAAACGTCTTGTCGCGGTTGTCGAAATAAATGGAGACCTTTGCGAACTCGGCGGGCGCCAGCTTCTGCGTCCCCTTGAACACTATTTCCTTCATCTGGTCGGCGCGCAGCGACTTAGCCGATTTCCTGCCCAGCACGAAGCAGACGCTGTCCAGGATGTTTGACTTGCCGGAGCCGTTGGGGCCGCAAACTATGGAGAAGTTGGACGGGAACAGCAGCACGGTCTTCTTCGCGAAAGACTTGAACCCCTGCATCTCCAGCTTGTCTATCCTTGTCGCCATCAGACACCGTCCCCCTTGTGGTCAACGTAGCTTTCCTCTATGAAGAGCTTTTCCAGCATGTCATAATAGCGGCCGTCCTTATTTATTCGGCACAGCTTCAAACGGCCCCTTTCGGAAGAGCAGACCGCGCCCTCCTTCTCGAGGAACGCGACGGCCTTCGAGACCAGCGACTTGTCGACGCCCGTTTCGCGGGACAATTCGGACACGCTAAGGTCCGCGTGGTGGTTGTGGCAGAGCAGCCGCAGCACGTCCAGCTGCGCGCGTCTGCCAAAAAGCCTGTCTAACGGTCTCATATTAACAACTATTGTTGATATTTACTCAACAAATGTGTGCTTTTTGCCCTTATAAGCGTTTCGTTTCAGAGAAGGTGCCTCGCCAGAAGCAAGGTGCTGGGCCTGCGCGCCAGTACGCTCGCCAAAACCGACAGCTTGGCGCCGTGGGAGAACTCGACAATATCTTCGGGCTTCAGGATGTCAATGAGCTCGTTGAGGTCCTTGTCGCTTATCTTTTCGAACACTTCGCGCAGCTTCTCGACGCTGCGCATGGGGTTGCCGCGCACGGTCCACCAGAGTTCATTATACTTGGACAGCGCCTTCTTGGAGACGTCGCCGCCCTTCAGGCAGCCGTTAACGACGTCGGCCGCCAGCTGGCCCGAGATTATGGCCTCCTTTATCCCGCCGCCGTGTATGGGATTGACCTGGTGGGCGGCCTCGCCGCACACGATGAAGCCATCGGCGACCATGTCCTTGAGCATGCCGCCGACCGGAACGGCGCCAGCATTGACTTCGACTATCGAACCTTGCGCTATCCTGGGGCGCGAGGCTATCCAGCGGTCAAGCAATACCTTCGGGCCGACCGCGCCCGGAACTATGCCTATGCCCACGTTGGCGGTCGTATTGCCCTTCGGGAAGACCCAGACGTAGCCTCGCGGGGCGATCTCGTTGCCGATGTAAATGTGAATGAACTCGTTCCAGTCGGGCTGCTCCAGGTCTATCCCTGCCATCTCGTACTGGACGCACGTATCGACAAGGTTTAGCGCGCAGGGCGTTCGGATTCCGGCCTGCATGGCCAACGGGGACTCGGCGCCCGTAGCGGAAATCACAATCTTCGCGCGCGCCTCGAACGCTTCGCCGTCAATCTCCCCTTTCACGCCCTTCGCGAAACCGCCCTCCATTATCAGGCTGCGCACGAGCGTGTTGACGCGGACGTGCGCGCCCGCCTTGGCCGCCTCGACCGCAAGCCATTTGTCAAAGGAATGGCGCTCCAAAACATAACCGCCGTAATTTGCCATCGCATCGACGTGCTTGCCGTTGGGCACGTACAGCCTCCCGCCCCTTATGTCCTGGGCTATGCAGCGCCTCGGGATGGCGCCTATCAGCTGCTCGGCCTTCTTGTCCAGGCCTTCGCCGCAGCGCTTGGGGCAGCCCATTTCCGCGCGGCGGTCGTAAACCGCAACCGACAAGCCCTGCTGAGCCAGCTTCTTTGCGGCGCAGCTGCCGGCAGGTCCGGCGCCGACAATTATCACGTCATATTCGTCCATTTTATCACTTTGTTACCTTTATCGCGCGCATCGGGCACACCTTCTCGCAGGTGCCGCAAAGCGTGCACTTCTTAACATCATTCACGGGAAAATGCTCGAGCTCCAGCGCGGCAAAAGGACAAACGGCCACGCACGCGCCGCACTTCATGCACTTCTCCCTGTTCAATGTCCACGGCATAAAACCAACTTCCAATACTGAGCAGCAATCTTATTTAACGTTTACGGAGACAGGCGTTCGGGCGTGCGCGGGAACAAAATCGCTTCCTGGACGGTGGACAGGCCGAGCATCTGCTGGACTATCCTGTCAACGCCGACACCGCAGCCGCCGTGGGGCGGCATGCCGTAGCGGAAGGCGTCAAGGTAGAACTTCAGCTTCCCGACGTCGACCTTCTGCTCCTTGGCCTGCTGAAGCAGCCGCTCGTAGCGGTGCTCGCGACGCGTCAGGGTCGCAATCTCGACGCCGTTGTAGAGCAGGTCAGCGCGCTCGGCCACTTTCGGGTTGTTCTTGTCCTGCATGTGGTAGAATTTGGCGCCCGCCCACGGGAACTCCGTAAGGAACACGAACTCGTGCCCGTACTTCTCCAGCACGATCTCGCAAAGGGCCTTCTCGCCCGCCGCGTCAAGCTCGTCGTCAGGGCCATACTTCAGGCCGCGGCTCGATAAAAGCTTCTTTGCTTCGCTCATGGTCACGCGCGGGAACGGCAGCTTCGGCACACGCACTTCACGGTTGAGGGCCTTCAGCTGCCTAACTTCATTCTTCGCAACAAAATCACAAACGCTTACCATGAGCCGTTCGAACATCTGCAAAACATCCTCGACGCTGTTGATGAACGCCATCTCGGTATCGAGCATGAGTATCTCCGTCACGTGGCGCGTGCTGTGGGACTTTTCGGCCCGGAAGGCGGGCGCAATCTCGTACACGCGATCAAAGCCGGTCGCCATCATCATCTGCTTGTAGAACTGCGGGCTCTGCGCAAGGTAGGCCTCGCGCTCGAAATACTTGACTTTGAAGACCTCGGCCCCGCCTTCGCTCGCTTCTGCGATTATTTTCGGGCTGTTCATTTCCAGGAACTGGTTGCTTTCCAGATAATTGCGTATTGCGGTCGTGACGGCGTCCTTCACGGAAAAGATGGCAGCTATTTCGGGCTTGCGCAAATCTATGAAACGCAGGTCAAGGCGCGTGGACAGCTCGGCGGGCGCCTTCTTGGTTATCACTTCCATGGGCAGCTCCGGCTCGCTCCTGCCCAATATCTTGATTTCAATGGGCACGATTTCCAGGCCGTTCGGCGCCTCCTTGCTGGCCTTCACGGTCCCTTTTACGGCTATGACGTCCTCGCGGTTCAACGACAGTATCCGTTCCATGAGTTCGGGGGAAACGACGCCCTGCTTGGCGGTTACCTGCACGAAGCCGTCGCGGTCCGCCAACTGTATGAAAATTATCTTTGCGCCGCCCCGTATGGCGCGCGCCCAGCCCATTACAATAACAGTCTTACCGTCCATACCGGGCGTCACGTCAATGGAATAATGCGAACGCTGCCAGCCGCCGAGCTCCCCGACATTGTCATCAACGGCCGATTTTGCAGCCTGCTTTGCGGTCTCGCGCGGCTTGGGCTGCTCCTTCTTCTCAACGGTCTTCTTTGCGGGCATGTCTATCACAGGTTAAGGAAAACAAGCCAGGTTATGAGCCATGTGAAAAGGTATATAATAGCGCCGTTGCCGAGCCACCAGCCGAACTCCTTTTCCTTGAACAAACTTGCTGTCAATGCCCTGAGCAAAAAGGCCGCTGCGACGGCGAGCGCGGCGGACAGCACCTTCATCTCGGCCGGCGCGCCGACCGAGGGCGCGACAAGGAAGCTGGCGTACCCTATAATAATGCCTGCCAGCAGGTGAAGCCCCATTGCGGAAAGGTCCTTTTTCATACAAACACCGTTAATGCGCGAAATCTAATTGGTATAACCGACTTTTAAATAGTTATTAATTCCAATAGGAATTGTGCCACGGATAACTAAACGAAGGAAAAGCCGCCAGGCGGTGCGCGCAAAAGGCATCTCGCCCAGCGTGCTAGTGCTCATTATCATAGCTTCCGTAATGCTTTCAATGTGGGGCTTCTATGCGACCGCCATGTTTGATTTGCCCGGAGGCGGCGGTTTCGGGGGCGGGGGCGTTATCGCCACAGTAGGATGCTCGGCCGGGAACTGCACGGCTTGCGCGGACAAAGACCCCTGCGTTGGGGCGGTTGGCTGCGACTGGAAAGGCAGTAACCTTATCCAAGCGGGCATCGTATACTGCTTCGACAACAAGGTCTCAAGATGGTCGGGCAGCGCGATATCGCAAAAAGATACGACCCTGCCATTCAAAGGCATGCCGGCAGCCTTAGGAATCAGCGAAGTGGACGTGCTGGCGGGTGCGGTAAGCACGGTAAACATCACCATGGCCAAGCTTGCAGGCAAACCGTACTCGGTGAGCGCGCCTAACGGAATAGTTTACGCCTATTATGAAATAAGGGGACAGGCTGCATCCCTGACGAATGTCAAAGCCAGCTTCACCGTGGACAATGCCTGGATGGACAACAACGGCATAGGAAGCGATACACTGAAGGTCTGGAGGGCGGCTGACGGAGAAAGCAGTTTCACGGAGCTGGACTCGACCATCGCCGGGGCTGCCAACGGCAACGGGGACATCATCACCGCTTCCGCAGACGGATTTTCCTATTGGGCAGTAACCGGAGAGCAGGTATGCAGCGGGGCGGTGTCGCTCAGCCTGCCGTCCACTGCCGAGACCGGGCAGACTGTTACAGCTTCGGCATCGGGGCTTTCCTATTGCGCGGGCCATTTCATTTACATCAAGAAGGACACGTGCGCAGGAACAGCCGTCTGCACGATAACTGCGGGCGCCAGCGGAGGCAGCTGCAGTTTCGCGCTGCCCTCGACTGAAGGGGATTACAATTATGCGGCATGCGTTGACATAAGCGGGAGCGGAACGTTCAGCGGCAGCGGCGAATCGGATACGGCGACCGTAGCGGTTTCGGCGCCCGCGATAACCGGGCCCGTGTGCGGGGACGGCACGTGCGACGCCGGAGAAACGCCCACAACCTGCCCGGCCGACTGCACGAATATCGGCGGAGACAATGGAACTGGAGGCGTGACGGGCCCGACATGCGGAAACAACATACTTGAAATCGGCGAGGACTGCGAAGGGAAGAACCTCGGCGGAAAGACCTGCGCGAACATCGGACAGGACTTCACCGGAGGGACGCTGAAATGCGGGGCCGACTGCCTGTTCGACACGAGCGGCTGCATCGCGGCGGTGCACGCGGTGACGGCGCAGGACGCGCTGGCCGCGGTCAAGTCGGCCACGGACGCCATAACGACGGCGCGCACGGACGGAAAGGACGTGACATCGGCGGTCACACTGCTGAACGGCGCGATAGCGGCCTACAACACGGGAGACTACGCGTCCGCAAAAACCAAGGCAGAAGCGGCGCAGCTGGCGGCCGAAGCGGCGCAGAAAAGCGAGGCGGAGCTGCCCATACTCAACGTCTTGATTGTCATGATAATGCTCATAGCGGTCGGCGGAGGGCTGTACTATTTCTTCAGGCCCGGCAAAAGCGCGGCCGGCAGAAAGAAATCCTCCTACGAAACGGCGGAAATTCCTGGGCAAGCTTAAATAGCGGGACGGAAAATTAATTCTGTGCGAACCAATATGAAATATGCGGCGGCGCTATTTGCCATAATTCTGGTAGCCGCGGGGCTGGCAACGGCGGCGTATGCGGTGGACCCCAACGGCCAGTGCACCGGAGACCAGTTTTCAAACGGCTGCAAACCGAACGTCACCGTAGTGGACAGGGTCTGGCCCACATGGTTCGACCAGATGCAAAGCGCGGATTCCCTGAACGGAGGGGATATAATAACCCTGAGCGCGCTCCTGAAGGACGACAAGGGGCTGAAGAACGCGACGCTCTTTGTCAACGAATACAACCAAACGCAGCAATTGAGCGGTATTGAGCAAACGGCAGTCTTCAAGTACACGATACCCGACACCACGGCGCCCGGCACGAAAATGACGTGGCACGTGCGATTTTTCGATTACGGGGAGCATGAAAACGACACAAAAGACATGTCCTTCACGGTCAAGGACGACAGGCCCCCGGCCATAATGGAACAGACGCAGGGGGCGGACAGCACAATCATAGGCGGGGAAGTCCTGCTTTCGGCGCGCATAACCGACAACTACATGCTGGCCTCGGCCGTGTTCGAGACAAACGAGACGGGCAAGTTCACGGAAGCGAAAAGGTACGACAACCTTAATGAAAAGGACACCATCGTCAGCATCAGATGGAGCAACCCCAGGATAGGAGGGGACACGCAGGTCGGCTGGAGGGTGGCGGTTACGGACGTCGCGGGAAACGCCAAGACGTCGGACGTGATGACGTTCAAGATAAT
>Ga0209777_10001343_pt1 | contig 36154 bp, 47 predicted proteins | sample FrelakmetHBP12HB_FD_187147 | JGI IMG/M metagenome (GOLD analysis project Ga0209777, IMG submission 187147) | Freshwater lake sediment microbial communities from the University of Notre Dame, USA, for methane emissions studies -HBP12 HB (SPAdes)... | ecosystem: Environmental > Aquatic >...
CCTGAAACGTTTGCTAGGATTTTAGGGACAAGTGAAAAAACACTCGGAAAATCATTTCTAAGAGATTTTACAAAGATAGAAGGAAAGAACGCAGACAAGATTGCAAAATTGGAAACATATCTTAAGGGCGATATCACTGAGGGAGAGCGCAAATCTGCGGAAAACATCCTTGCCAATCTAAAATATGCTCAAGAGCAACAGAATCCAATCAATGTTTTCAAAAACATATGGGACAAGACTAAAGAGAGAATTAAGCAAAAATATGATCGAGTTGTTAACTGGAATAACGTAAAGCCAGAAGACATCAAAGAATTGCAATACGTGGCAAAACAGGAAGCGGCTAAGCCAATTGAGGCGGTAACAGCCCCTCCAAAGCCACCCGAAGCTGTAAAACCACCAGAAAAGCCCGTAGAACCGACTAAACCTGTTGAGGTGACTCCGACTAAGCCTAAGACTGAGATCGTCGAACCTGAGAAGCCTAAAGAGACTGAAAAACCAAAATTGCAATTATACGAACAGACGCTTGATCAATATAAAAAAACATTAAATATTCAAAGAATGGACACTGAGGAGAAGCATCGAGGCGCAGTCGTAAAAGCTGTTATGCGAGGGCTGGATATTCCTGAAAATGTTTTAAAAGAATATGACCATCTCGTTGCTGTAAGAAAACAGTTATTTAAAAAATATCCAAACGCTAAAACAGAAAAAGAACTTATTAACGAAATAAAATCGTTTGAAAATCAGGCGCAACTACTTGAAAACAAATACAAAGAAAACAAAATTAATTCAAATCAACTAAATAATGGAAAAGAAAATTTACGTTTTCTAACAGAGATAACAAAAAAGCAATTAGATAAAGTTAAAAAACCCACCACGCCGACTGCTCCTCCGAAGGTTGAGGTCAAGCCTGAGAAGCCTAAAGAGGTTTTGATTCCAAAAGACATTCAAGAGGGATTAAAAGAACCTGGAATATGGAAAAATGAAGAATTGGCTAAGAAGTTAATTAAAACAAAAGAAATGGCCGAAGCGTTGTTATCTAAATATGAAGATATGAATTTCGATATAACAACAGCGATTATTAAATCAGGTGGACATCAAAAAGCATCTTCTATGGATATTCTTAGGCAGAAAGATGCAACAGATGCCATCAAAATGCTGACAAAATTATCAGGTGAATTGCCACCTGAAGCAAAAGTCAAGCCTGAGGTCAAGCCGTCTGAGGTGACTACACAAGATCTGCAAAAAAAAATAGAAAGCCAAAAATATAAGATAAAACAAATTGAAAAGTCTATAGAAACAGCAGAAAACAAAATAAAGCTATTAAAAATATCAATAAATAAAAAAGGACTGTCATTTGCCTATAAAATAGATTATGAAAGACAAATTTCTAAAATGTTGCCTGAGAAAATTGAACATAATAAAATTATATTAAAAGAAGAGCAAGAGAAGTTAAATACATTACAATTAAAATTAATTAAGCCATCCACTCCCAAAAAGGTTGAGGTCAAGCCATCTGTACCCGTTAAGACCGAATCAAAGTCATCTGGCTATGTCCGCAAACCTACTCCCGTTACCGTTCCAGAAAAGATATCTCACCTCATGCAGAAGATAAAAGAAAGTGACGCATTCGTTAAGGATCTGACAAGGCGTATCGAAGAAGATCGTGCCAAGTATAAAGCATTAAAAAAGCCGTCCACATCAAGCTATGAAGCGATAGTGGTTAACAGTGAAGATTCTAAAGGTCGTTATAACGCGGCAAAAAGAAAATACGAACAGGACAAAACCGATTATCTTTTATCGCTCGGCTCAAGGAATGAGTCTATCCGTAATATGATAAAGGGTCGCAACGATGAAAAACTTTATGGCCAGCGATTAAGACGCGATCTTAAAGATCTTAAGGCCAAGAAAGAGAAATCTAAAGTAGAAGTGCCTTTAGGCTCTCCTATCGACAAATCACTGCCTAAACAGCGCACACAGCCTCAATTAGCCGAAACGGTTCCACTGCAGCCAGTCGCAGGTACAGAACAAGCAGCCAAGAAAAGCGACATCATAAAGCTCTTTCGCAAAGCATTTAATGACCCCATACGCCTACGCAAATTCAAACAGCGTGCTAGCGGCATACATAAAATGTGGGCAAAAGTTACTCGTCTATTAAATGATAATGACGTTGAAACGGCAGCGCACGAAATTGGGCATAATTTACATACAACACTCTATAGCGGTGATGCACTTACAGCTAAAGAACAGCGAGCCAAGGTTGAACGAACGTTAATGCCATATCTAGGCGAGCTTAAACCTTTAGCGCCTTATGAACCTTATACCCTGGAAGGTTTCGCTGAATTTACACGTCTCTATGTTACCAATCCAGACAGCGCAAAAAAACTCGCTCCTAAATTTTATGAGAAGTTTGAAAAAGACCTGGATGTAATGTTTCCTGAGGCAAAAGAGGCTCTGCTAATGGCAAGGGAATATTACCGTAGATATCTGCAAGGCACGCCGGAATCCAGAGTAGAATCACATATAGCGTATGACGTTGATGGAAAAACCGATAAGGTATTGGACTGGGTAGCAAAGTCTCACAAGATCGATAGTTTAGTGAAGTTCATAGATGACGACCTGATTGTATTCAAACGGCTAGTTGCGGATACGCTAGGGATAAAAATGTCGCAGGTGGAAGATGCCATAAGCGATGCGAACATCTATGTCTATGCCAGGGTAAATAAAGGCGCAGTTGGCAAAGTCGTACAATTTTTAGGCGAACATACCTTCGATTTTAATGACCATACAAAGGTAACAGGTGAGGGAGCAGTTCCTATTTTCCGTGAAGTCAGAAAAAAAGCAGATTACAGATCATTTAACAACTATCTAGTCGCTCGCCGCGTGACAAAAGACATGAGACGCAGGGGTATCGACATAGGTATTGGATATACGGATGCTAAAAAGGTATACGAGGCTGGACACGCTAGATGGAAAGATTTAGCGGCTCGATACGATTCCTATAACGATAGGGTATTGGAATACCTAAGAGATTCTGGCGTAATTTCAACTGAACAAATGCAAAAAATTAAATCTGAAAACTTGTTTTATGCACCTTTGAATAGAGATCTTGGGAAAAAGGACACCAGTAAAGTTGGCGGTAAGAATTTACAAGCCAAAAATCCACTACGCAGGTTAGGCAAAAAGTCTAAAAAAGACATAATCCCTCCTCTTGAATCGTTAATCCCGAATACCGCTTCTATCCTTTTAAATGCTGAAAAAAATCGCTGTGCGCATGTTCTTGCAAATGTATCCAAGTTGAAAAACGCCGGACAATTCGTTGAACGTGTCCCCACACCAATGGAAGTTAAGTCTAAATTCACAAGAGATCAGGTTATCGAGGCTCTTGAAAAGCACATTAAACAGAACTTCGGAGCAGAAGTCCCAAATGACGTTCAGATTATGATTCACGATCAGGCTGTTGAGCTAGCTGACGTTATTCCTGATCTTTTACAGCGTTTTGGCGCTACAACATATCCGGCAGGAGAAAATATCGTTACGGATTTTGTTGATGGCAAACCTGAATATTACGAAGTCTCGGAAGACATTTTTAAGGCATGGAAAGGCAATGAGAATGTTGAGACGTTTAACGTAATATTAAAGGTTGCAAGGTCACTATCTCATGTTTTAAGGACAGGGGCTATTTATAATCCGTCGTTTGCGGTTTTTAACTCAATTAAAGACTCGTTATCAAGACCTCTTTTCACAAGAGCAGGTAAAAACATCTCTGAATTTAAAGACGTTGCAGAATTACTTACACGCACGTTTATCCAGCCAGTGCAGGTTTTAGGTCAAGCAATAGGCAAAGGAAAGCTCTGGGAAGAGTTTATGCGATCCGGCGCTGGTATGTCGACACTCCAATCATTGAACCGGGAAGGAGCAATTAAGACCGTAAATGAACTTTCCAGGCCAAAATGGATGAGAAATTACCTTACAGAAGCTACTAGGATCAGTGAAGAAACGAACCGAATGATCGAGTATACACGCTTGATGGAAAAATATTTAAGTCTTGGCGTTAGTCCTGAGTTATCACGAACCTGGGCGGCTTTTGGTGCTAGAGATTTAAGCGTAGATTTTAATAAGCAGGGAACGGCATTCAGGGTTTTAAATCCATATGCTCCATTTTCAAGCGTAGTAGAACAGGGGCTAAGCAAATTAGCACGGACAATAAGAAAACCAAAAGCAGCACAACGATTAGCCCTAGCACTGTTTATAAGTGCGGTTATACCGGAAGCTTTGTTGTGGTTTGCCAATCGTGATGATGAGGAATATCAAGAGCTTCCTAATCATGAGAAAGACCTGTTTTTCCACGGACGATTTCCTGGTGGAAAATTGCTGAGATTCCCCAAGGCTTTTGAACCTGTTGTTTTGGTTACTGGATTAGTGCGCCGTTTTATGGACATGGCAATCAAAAAAGATCCACATGCGTTTGAAGGTTTTGCCGATACATTAATAGGTTTGGCGACTCCAAGTACAATTCCGTTGGCAATTAAACCATTTGTCGAGGAGTGGGCTAACAAATCGTTCTTTACAGGTGGTAAAATCCTCAGCGATAAAGAGAAAAAGTTAATCTCACGATACCAATATAAAACGTCTACATCCGATACCGCTCGCATCACTGGGCGCGGCATGGCCTATATGTTGGGAAATCAGGATACGGAAAACGCTCTCGCGTCACCTATAATCATCGACCATTTTATCCATTCCTATACGGGCGGTTTAGGGTCAATAGTAGTTAGTGCTATGGATGAAGCAAGAGAGAGAGTTTTTGGGCCGTTGGATCAAGCTGAAAAGCCGCAGCGAACATTTGCTGAGAAAGCGAAACTGGACATGTTTTTGGCTAAACATCCAAGATCCGGTTCTCTATCCATACAGAGATTTTACGATACGTATAGCAAAGCCTCAAAACTGGATGACACCTATAAGTTGTTAAAAAAAGAGAAAAAGGCATCACCGCAAGAAATTGATGCTCTAAGACAAAAGATACGCTCTCAATATAATATACAGCGTTTGGACAGCACTTATAAGGCTATGCAACAAAACCAAAGGCTTATAAACAACATATTGAAAGATAAAACAATGTCTGCCGAGGAAAAGCGAGTACGAGTAGACGATTTGTATACTCAGCGAGCAAGGATTGCCCGCCTAGCGAATAAATACCAGGATGACTATCGCGACTTTCACAGTGCGAAAAAATAGTCTCTAATTAACTTTCCAAAATTCTGTTTCTTCTCTCTTCTATTGCACACAAGCGACCGTGAAAATCTTTCATTTCCGCTTGAATCGCATCAATTTTTTTACTGCTTTGAAAGTGCAGCGCTATAACCGTTACCATGAATCCTAAGAAAACGGTTAAATTAGCCCCAACTATTGTAAACATTTACCATGGTTCCATTACTCACCTTTTCTTTGAATTGTCTGTAGATACCGCTCTTCCAGTGTGCAAAGTCTGCCGTGAAAATCCTTCATTTCTTTGTCTATTGAACGTATCGATTCATTAATCATAATGAGATCCGACCTGCTAACCATGAACGCGCCTATCATCATGACAGCTATGACGATGATCTCAAAATGCTCTTTTAGAAATCCCTGTGACCTGTTTTTTAATTCTTGCATATGTGTCCCTTGTTTGAGCCTAAGCATACACTTCATAGACAAAACTTGCTAGTTTGAACCTATATGCACAAATGAGAATTAAGCGTCGGCACGGTGGTGGACACTTTTTAAAATAAGATTTACAAATTATCTTTTTTATTCTAACAAGAGCCTGATAAACCGGAGTTTAAAAAATGGAAATATCAGCAGTTAGAGAAAAAGCCGATCAAATTTGTACATTGTTACAAGATTTAAAAAACCTGATTGACGAAACAGATAAACCAGAGCAATTTGCTACTAAAAAATTCTATTATCTTAAAAAAGGGCCATGTAAGTTTTTAAAAACGGTATATCATGTATATCAAGCTAATGTTTTTTCAGGGGATCTTCTTTCGTTATCACAAACACTGAATACTTCGACAGAATCTATTAGAGCCAATATCAGAAGATTAAACGAAGTTGGTTATGTTTCGGTTAAGGAGGATAGGAAAGTCGGAGTATATGGGAGATCGGTTTACGAAGGATGTATAACTCTATCCGGAATAAATTACTTAGAAAGCATGAAAAATAAATAGATTTACTTTTTTTCTTGTGATTTTACTTGTTTAATTTTGTCTATAATTGCAATGCGTATAAAATGACTCATCGAGCATTTTGTAAGAACGCAAAGTACTTTCAGTTCTATTTTTTCCTTATCCGTCAAAAATATGTTTATTCTGGGCGACATCTTCATAACTGTGTATATACATCAAAAGTATTTTAAAACATATATAAAATAAATTTTTACTATGTAGACTTAAAATTAAACTCCTTAAATCTACAGGACAAGAATATGGCAAAATTTGCAAGACCCAACGCTTATAATGGTCGTAAATCTAATCAGGCATGGACGGGAGAGGCTCGCTTTGCCAATCAAACAGAAACCAACGCAGGTGATAGAGGCGATCTAATCGTATCACCGTTGACTTTGGATGCAGCCGTCGATGTCCTTGTAGCTGACGCATCAACAACCGTTAAGGGCAAGATCCGCATTGCTACAGACGCAGAGGCTATTGCTGGCGTTTCTACGGTAACGGCTATGACACCTCATACGGTTGGACTCATTGCTATTGCCGGAGCGCCATTAGCGAGCGAAATTTTAGCAGGTATCGCAGAATTAGCAACACAAGTCGAAACCGATGCGGGGGTAGATGATAATCGGATTGTCACACCTCTTAAACTAAAAACAAACCTTACTACACCTCCAGCAATTGGCGGTACTACTCCCAATACTGGCGCATTTACTACGCTGACGGCGACATCTGCGGCTGGCATTACTCTAGATGCAACAACAGCTTCTAAACTGGGAACAAGTGCTGCTGGTCAGGATTTAACCCTTTATTCGACTTTAGGCAGGGTAATTGTTAACGCAGAAGAAGCTGCCGCTAATGCCATTACATTGGTATCTGCTGCTGGGGGCCTTGACGTAGATGCAGCCTTAGCAATCAATATTGACTCTTCGGAGGTAGCAGCGACAGCCTTGACGTTGTCAGCATCCGGCGGTGGAATCGATATTACAGCCGCAGCCAATGACATTGATATCGCAGCAACATTAGCCTCTGTAAATATTACAGCCAATGAAGCGGCGGCAGATGCAGTTGTCATTACATCTTCGGCTGGTGGAATCGATATTACAGCTGTTGGTGGTGCAGGACAGGATATTGACATATCGAACACAGGGTCAGTCAATATTTCATCTAGCGAAAACGCTGCTGATGCGATAACGATTGCATCTAGCGCAGGTGGAATGACCCTAACGGCTACTGGATCAGCCGGAGAGGATATATCTATTACTTCCGCCGGATCTTCTATCAACTTGCTAGCCACTGAAAATGCCGCTCAATCAATTTATATTAGAGCAAATGGCGGTGTAACAGAGACGGTTGATATTCGTGCGTCTCAGGGAACAGGTGCAGCAAGTGTAAGTCTACTTTCCACGGCTGGTGGTGTCACGATCAATGGCGGCCTAGGAACTGCTGACGCAATTAATATTACTTGCGGCGCGGCTGGTGGTGGTATTGACGTTGATGCCGGAACAGCCGGATTTATTGTTGATACAACTGGTGGTATCTCTCTCGACGCCGCAGCTGCATCCAATTTCACAGCGACAGGAGCATTTGACATTACAGTATCCTCAACAGCGGGAAGTATTAATATTTCCGGTGGAGAGGCCGCAGCCGATGCAATCAATATTGACGCGGCAGCGGGTGGTTTGGATGTCGATGTAGCTCTACAAATGAATCTTACTTCTTCTCAAGCGGCTATCGATGCTGTCCGTGTATTTGCAAGCGATGCAGCAGGCGGTGTCGATGTTGACGCTGGAACAGGAGGAATCGCTGTAGATTCAACAGGCGCAATTTCAATCGATGCAGCTGGGGTTAGCAATTTTACGACTACAGGTGCTTTTGATCTAACTGTAGCGTCTACTTTGGGTAGCGTTGTTATATCAGCGGGAGAAGATGCCGCAGACGCAATAACGATTACGGCAAGCGGCGTAGACTCCGGCATCAACATTAGCGCAGGATCAGGTAACGTAAATATTGCTGGGAAACTTGCTCTGACAAGCGCAGCAACTCAACTGATTGTTGAGGGAGGAGCGGTAACAGACTTTATCGGCACAGCAACGCTTATAGCAGGAACAATAACCGTTCTAAATACAAACATAGCGGCAACTGACAGAATATTTATCCAGCGAGACAATTTGCTCGGATCGCCTGCTCTAGGTCATTTAATTTATACAATCCATGCTGGCGCAGATTTTGTTGTTAACTCGTATACAGCCGCCGGAGGCCCAGCCGCAACAGACGTTTCTAGCTTTGTATATTTTATTGTCCGACAGTCGTAAGTAATAGTAAGTGGGTATAAACGTAAATTTATATCCACTTATTTGTATAAACATGAAAAAAGGTGAATCGAGTGATTAATCCAAGTTCAATTCGCGTGGGTTTCGATGTCGAGAGATCTGTTACGGGTGCTTTTACAGGCGCATGGCAATTACTTGGCGCAGCACTTGTTTATTCTCCGGTAATTGTGATTTTTGATAATCAATCTACTATTTCCATAGAGTTAAGTATTGATGGTGTTAATACGTGGAAAACTTTTTCGTCCGGTGAAGCTATCGTTCTAGATTTAAGAGCTAACAAAGGCCAAGCGTACAATTTTTCTGTACCGGAAGGCACTCAATTTAGAGTTAGGGGAACAGGTGGAACGGATTCTTTTCGCATGTCTACTATTTACCCGGAGTAAACAATGAGTCAGTTATTTCGAGTCGTTGGCGGTAGCGGGGTCGGGGGAGTCGAAAAAATAACTCCTGAATTAGATAGTGGAGGCGGCGCAGGTTTGCCAGTAGGGCCAGATGGCGCTTTTAACTTAAATCTGTTAGCTGGTAGCGGAATAACGACAACAGGCGATGTTGCAACTAATACTATAACTGTTAATTTAGAAGGATATAGTGATGGAGCAACAACAACATCCGCTTTAGAAACTAAAACATTAATAACAATCCCTACTTCCAATGATAAGGTTACCCATTTCGATTGCATTGTGGCTGGATATGCAACTCCGACAGTTCCAGGGGCGACGGTTGGTTTTGGCGGGTACATTGCTGCGACATTTATCACAGGTGGCGGTGTTGCAACACAGATCAATTCAACCGATTTTGTATTAGATTCCTTTATAACAACAACATGCACGTTTACATGTACATCTGCCGGAACAAACATACTAATACAAGTTACTGGGGATGCAGGATATAACATTAAATGGTCTGGTAGAACTAATTACATTTCAACAATATAGGTTTTAAGATGCCATCAGGATTTAGAAATGCTATTTTAGCCGCAGATAACGTCGATTTTTCAGGATCAACAATAACGACACCTAAAGTAACTGCTGATGGAGAGCTTTTAATTGGATCTGCCGTCGCGCCTAATATACGTGTTGGAAATCTAACTTCTATCGGCGGCACTGTCGTTATAACACCTGGCGCAGGAACTATAAACCTTGAGTCGGCGGCAGCCATTCCAACGCAATTTAACGAAGATGCTGGAATTGCTATTCCCGCAGCTGGGATTTTGCGCATTAATGGCGGAGCGAATGTCAGCACAAGCGGAGCGGTAAACGTCGTAACAGTTCGCGTTTCAGGGACGACAGATCATGCGGTTCAGGTTGGTAATGCTACTGGGTCATTGACATCTTTAGCCGCAATGACCAATGGCCAATTAATAATCGGGTCTACTGGAACCGATCCTGTAGTCGGATCTCTTTCAGCTGGAACAGGAATATCAATCACTCCGAGCGCAGGTACAATATCCATTGCATCTACTGGCGCAGCAGTAACGATCAATGGCAATTCCGGTAGTGCAACAGGCGCGACAATCACTATTACGACAGGATCAAGTAACGCAAATGGAACTCCTGCTTTTTCAGCATCTGGAAGCACAGTTAACCTAAATGTTACAGATGGTTATGGAAACATAGGTTTTGGCGCTAATAGTTATCACGACGTAGGCGCGAACATAAATAATCTTAATAATGTTGGATTGGGGACAAATACAGGGCATTTTTTCTCATCAGGTTGTACTAGAAATGTTCTTATTGGCAACAATGCCGCGGGAACTACCGCTTCTTTTTATTCTGATAACATAGCTATTGGAGATCATGCACTTGATGCCAATGCCAGACATACTATGGCTCAAAATATAGTTATTGGAACGAATGCAGGAAACGGACTGGATCACGGCGCTACTAATAACATTCTTTTAGGATATAATATTACTGGGTCGGGTATTGGCAGCAACAATACTATTATTGGAACGGCTGGTACGGCAAAATGCACAATTACTGGCATTTCTGGGGTAACGCCTGCGACTGCTGGCGCTAAGGTCACTATTACAGATTCTAATGGCCAGATGGGTACATTAGCTGCGATGACTAATGGCCAGCTAGTCATTGGATCTACTGGCGCTAATCCGGCACTTGGGCAACTACAGCCTGGCCCCGGAATCGCAATAAGCAGCGGCGCAGGAACCATAACGGTCAGCGCATGGGGTGGCGGCGTTTCATGGACAGAAGAAACGGTCAACCTAAATTTCACGGTCAATAAAGGCATCATTGCCAATAAAGCGGGTCTCTTGACTGTTACATTGCCCGCAACTGCTGCAATCGGCGATATCCTTGAAATCACAGGCATCAATACCGCTGTAGGGTGGAGAATCGCCCAAAATGCCAACCAGCAAATACACGTTGGCGCGGCATCAACGGCTGCTGGTGTAGGTGGCTATGTCGAATCTACCGCGATCCGCGACTCAATAAAGCTTGTATGCGTCGTAGCAGGCGCATCAACACAATATAACGCGCTTAGTGTAATCGGCAACCTTACGGTGGTTTAATGGTATTAGCTAACGCAACAAACGTATATAGCAACTCCCGGTTTATCGTTGGTGCTATGTCTGCAACGCGATTTGTGGATGTTGGCTTATTCCAAGATGTTACGGCAGGCGCTCTGACTGCGTCGGTTATGGGTAGCGGTGCTGCTGAAACTTGGTTTAATGGAAGTTTATCTTATAAAATGGTTTCAGGCACAACAAGCGCGACTACATTTAGAATAAGAATTGGGCCTAATGCGGCAGGTAATGTTTATGTAAATGGATCTTCTGGAGGAAGAGTATTTGGCGGCGTAGCATCTACAACGTTAGAAATCTGGGAAATTGCAACATAGGTAACTAAATGACAACGAATAACGCATGGAATTCTCAAGACCCAGCGCAAGTGGCAAAGGGCGGAACTGGTATAGCCACGACTACGGCCTACGCGCCTATCTGCGGTGGGACATCGGCAACGGGGGCTTTACAGGCCGCATCTACAGGATTAGGCACATCAGGATATGTGCTAACCAGCAATGGGTCGAGTGCTTTGCCGAGTTTTCAGGCAGCGGGTGGTGGGGGTGGCGACTTTATTTTACTGCAATCCATTAGTCCCGCTGGAGCCACTACCGTTGTTTTTAACAGCACCTACATAACTTCATCATACAAAAGTTATGTAATAACTATTTCTGACCTGGTTTCTTCGTCTGAATCTGGTGGTATATTTTTATTTATTTCAGACGACAACGGGAGCACATATAAAACATCTGGCTATCAATACGGCGTTATAATTATACCAAATACAGGAACAACATTATTTAATGTAACAGGATCTAACATATTATTAAATATGGGAGATGCAGGAAATGGATTAAGTGGAAGCGTAAATCTATATAATCTAACAAGTGGATCAGGAAATGTTGTCGCGTTGGGTAATCTTTTCTATCTGAATGGAAATCAAATGCTGTTTGGAAGTGGTTCGTACCCTAACTTAGCTGTAAATAATATAAAAATCACTTCTGATAATGGTGGAACATTAAATGGTATTATTAGCCTTTACGGTTTAAAACAATGAAAAACATATTACTTATCGCGCTAACGCTCCTCTCCTCCTGCACATACACCATCAGCATGGTGCATACTCAGGGCGAGGCATCCGACGTAATCGACGAGACCAGCTCGGCTAGCGCTAAGGTCGATCCGCAGCTCAATATTCCGGCGAGCGTGGTAGGTGGCTAGTATGTTTCATATCGGGCATCTCGTATATTTCACGATAGGCTTGGCGATAGTCAGCGGTTTTTTAGCCGCTGCGCTTTTGTGGACTGTAAAGACCTTCAAATAGCCCTACGATCTCATTAGAACGCTCAGGATCGATTAAAATGCGCGGATGGTGTCTTTTCCTGTCCAAACCGTTTTAATCGATTTTAGGGCCAAATAAAGAAACCAAGGCGACTCTTGCGAATCGCCTTGCACTTGAAAGCATGTTTTGCTTAGTGTATATAGAAAATTGAGACCCGCGAAGCTTCCAGGCAGACCGAGTCCCAACAAAAAATCGATCTTAGATAGCCGAATAGTATATTCACACTGGCTGATCAAGGTCAACCAAAAACTGGAAGCTTCGCGGGCACTCCAACCAATAACCACCGGAGGCCCGTGGCCAATTCATTCGCGTTTCCAGAACTTAATTATACCCAAATACCTAACAATCTTTTTGATGAATGGATTCCTAAGCTAAAAGAAGGCGAGCTGCGCGTATTGCTTGTGATCATGCGCCTGACCTTCGGTTGGCAAAAGAGATGGGATCAAATCAGCCTGTCACAACTCGAAAAAAAAACAGGCATGTGCCGTGACGCTGTTAACAATACGTTAAAATCTTTGATCGAAAAAAGACTTGTCCGAAAGCGCAAAGATGGTACGCCAGGCCAGGAAAAATGCTGGTATACGTTAGACGTCCCCGTTCCGCCTGAAGAGCCTTTAGAGACTGATGATGAATCAGATATAGATGATAATTCAAATAATTCCTACCAGTCGTCTAAGACGACCCCCACCAGTCGTCTAAAACGACCCACAAAAGAAACTCTTACAAAAGAAAACCTTCCCTTTAAAGAAAAAGAAAAAAAAGAAATTTCCCTTCCTAGAGAAGAAGAAGTTTGCACGACTGAAAAAGAACATCAGCAATTGGTCAAGGATTATGGAATCGAAAAAACCAAGGCTTTCTATAAGCGCCTATCAGAATGGAAAAAAGACACTCCGCGCAGTAAGTGGAAACCTAACGATTATCGATCGATTTTAAGATGGGTGGTAGATGCAGAAGAGGAAAAACAAAAAAGGATCAACGGAACGACATGGAACAAGCCAAAATATGCACCGATGAAGAGCGAGCTGAACAGGCCAGGAATGCCCAAAGTGTCAATGTTGGCTCCCGATATATTGGAGCAGCTCTCAAAAAAATAGACTTTGGCTCAAGGAAAAACGAAGTGTATCAATGGCTTAGAAGTAGCCGCGGATTCATGCTTTATTTGGGCGGCGTAGGTATTGGCAAATCTTATTTTTGCTCAGCACTTATAGGAAAAATGCACGGAATAGTTTCTTATCGGTATTGGAGCGAACTGGAACTTATTTCGTCCGTTTGCAAAGAAATGGACAGTCGCCATTCTCATTACCTTGAGTCACTTAAGTATAAAATTGATTACGAATTTTTGATAGTAGATGACATTTGCGGAAAAATAAAAAACGACTGGCGAAACGAAATTATGTTCTCATTGATAGATCAGCGATATAGATATAACAAACCTACTTTACTCACCAGCAATCTAAGTATCAATCAGTTAACGGATGAATTGGGTGAGCGATGCATGTCGCGTTTACTAGAAAAAGATAGCTTAATTTTAGAAGTCGTTAATGGACAGGATTTGCGTCCTATTGGTCTTTAACCTATTGAACAACAAGGAATAAAATGAGAGTTTTAAATCACAGACATCAGCCAGCGGAATCCAAGGTTGCCGCTATGTTCGACCTAGAAGTTGACGTAAAAATTCCAGAACTGGATATTACGGTTCCATGGGTAAACAAAAACTGGAAGCTTTTACGAACCAAAAACGGAGGAGCGTTTCCCGTGAGTCCATCATTCAAGGAAGAAGTCGGCGGCGTAACAAAATGGACAAATTACGATGAGATCGACGGCAGGTTCCAAAAAGAGATCAACAAAAAGATAATGGAGCTAATAGAGCCATATTTAAGGCACGATAACGAGCCTAAGGCACAACTTATAGCCAAAACAGAAGATATCCCATTCTAGGGCAAATAAAGGGCATTGCCAGGCATTGCTATAGTGATTGTTAACTGCGCTTATACGGAATCTGTGCTAATCGGCATTGGAGCATAGTAGTCTAAAATGTTTTTTTCGTAAAATTCTTTAGTCCTGTTTATTATTTTTTTAATCATGTCTTCATCTCTCTCTATCCAGAGCAAAACGTGGCGATGCGGACCCATATATGCTAAAAAATGTTCGCCCGCCATTCCTGACACGCAAAGATGATGCTGAATTTGCCAAAGATAATCTTCGGGGATGTCCCAAACTTCGATCTTGTTAAGCGTTTTTTCTCCAGGGCATTTGATCTCAGCTGTATTTTTTCCGTCATAGCAATCGAAAGACGCAATCAACCAGGGATATTCGTCGGATTGACCGACCGCAGATACATAGTCCGTGTTGTGCAATGCCGATAAAAACGCTCTGGCCTCATTTTCGGTGTCAATTCCATGCTGCATCGCGCTGTTCATAGGCTGCTTTATCCCAAGAACCATTTCTTCCCATACGTTCTGAGGGGTTCTATACTTGCTTTTGCCTAAGATGGCGGCACAGTTGGATGCGCCGATATGTGTTCGGCGCAGTTCATCCCATTCAGGTGTGTTTTGTTTAACATCAAGCAGTTTCAACGTTCATTTCCTTTGGTTTGGATTCATTGCGTTTTTTCAAAACGCCGCAAATTATATCAAAGTGTTTTGCAGATATATTTTGTAAATTGTTTACCTTATATCCGTCTAAAATTCTATTGAAAAGTGCGTCATCCTCTCCAATCAGCTTTTCAATGATCCTCGCCTGGTCTTTTGATAATGTTGGTTCTTGCTGTGGAAGTTCTGCCGGGGCCTCTTCCTCAATTACCTGAACTGTTTCAATAGATTCTTTTACTTGGATCTCTTTGTCTGCGCCCGCAAACTGATCGTTTGAAATCTCTCCTTCAACATATGATGGTCCTATTACATCAGGAAAAAGACGGCGAGCAAGCCTAGCGATGCAGCGAGCGAAAAGCATATCGCTAGGATACCTTTCCCAGCCACTTCCAGCTTTGATAAGACACGCCTGTTTGGCATCGTCCATGGAGAACGTACAGGAATATTCTTCTTTGGTGTCATGGCGAATTCCTTTAATTTTGCAAATTTTGTTATCACAGTTGATTTCCAGTTTATGGCCAGCCTCTCGAATCATTGCGTTCATGGTTACTGCCGCCATTTCTATTTTCCCATTAATGTTGTGCATTCCTCCAAACAGCATTTTCATCATTGGCTGCCTGACATCTCTCGAATACATTCCGATTGAAAAAATAGCGTCCCTTCCACCAATTTTTTGGAAATATCCAGATTTGGCGGCGCTGTCTGCCAATATTTGATATACGTTTACTTCATCCGCTGTTGGTATGAGCGAGTTTTTTTCCATCATTTTCCTCTTGTTCCAGCTTTTTCAAACTACGACTTTCTTGACCTAAAGAAAACAGAAATGTATAATATACCAGAATTTTGTTCAACACATTCCATAGAGCGAACAGTAAAATACTAGGTAAAAAAATATGAATCCATTGAAAGAATATCTTGAAAAAACAAACGAAACGGCGCATAGCTTCCATTTAAAGACTGGATTCCCTCTTTCGGCTTTATACAGGTTGATAAATGGCTCGAAATCTCACAGGGCAACAATTAGACGGTTATGTGCGGCTACTAAGGGCACGCTCAAGATGTCTGACTTCGGGTTCTGAGAAGTCAATCTATAAGAATGGATGGCGTGAATTTGGCGGGCGGAGGAGAATATATTTTCGCTCGCAATGGGAGGCAAATTATGGCCGATACTTGCAATGGTTAAAAGATCGCAAGGAGATAGCTGATTGGGAGTTTGAAAATAAAACATTCTGGTTCCCAATAAAAAGAGGATGCGTTTCTTATTTACCAGACTTTAAAGTTATAAATAATGATGGTTCTCATCACTGGGTGGAAGTAAAAGGATACTGGGATAAAAAATCAGTTACTAAAGTCAAAAGATTCAATAAGTATTTTCCTGAAGAAAAGTTGATAATTATAGACAAAATTTGGTATTCTAAGGTGGGAAGGAAACTTTCGGGGTTAATTCCTGGCTGGGAAGGGCACTCGGCCAGGAAATTTTTTCTAATTAAAAAATAGTAAGTTCTTTCGTTTTCGCGTTTCCCTCGCTTGTCTCCAGTGGCGGGGGTTTTTTTTTAATATTGCGTTCTGTAATCTATTCCCATGAAAAACACGACTACTACTACGGATGATTTCCTTGAACATTATATTTCGCGCAAGTTAAGTGTCCTAGAGGGATGGTCGAGACGGCTTGAGCGGGAAATAGCCGCTTTAAAGGCGATTAACGATCTTAAGGAGAGAGCTGCTTCTGTTCCTAAAAAGACCAATAAGGTAGAACAACTTAAACTTTTTGGATGACAATTAATGAATTTAGAAGAAGAAAAATTATTATTTAAGTTGATTGAAAAACGTAAAATATACTGGGAACCGCTTGTCGCCGCAGGAGCTATTCTCGTTGCTATATTTGCCGTCATGGTTCCGCTGTTCATTCATTCTGATAACGCTGCAAGAGCGCAGATAGAGGCGATAAGACAGGATATTAAAGATTTTCATCAAGAACTATACAAAATTAAATTTGAGAATAAAAAGTAATGGGAATTTTAGAACTTATTGCTGTTTTAGTTACTATTGCTGGGCTTTTTATATGGAATCGAACGGAGTCAAGAGCCGACGCGCGTCATATGGAAAATTTGATTAAATCAAACCGGGATTTGATTGATACGATTCATAAAGACTGGATAGAAGAGCATAAAAGATTTAATGAAAAATGGATGGAAGAATCCAAAAGCTTTCATGCGCGTTTATGTGAAATCGAAGCAAGAAGGGGGCTGTGACAATTATGGGAATTTTAGAACTTATCGTTGTGTTGGTTACGATCGCAGGGCTTTTTATCTGGAATAGAGCTGAGTCCAGAAATGATATTCGGCATTTGGATGCCAAGATAGATGCAATTCGTGAATTGACGCATGCGATAAATTTGGAAGTAAAAGATTTTCACAATAGATTGTGTGCGATCGAGGAAAAAAGGAATAAGCAGTGAGGTTTTTTTTATATATTCTGCTTGTTTTGGCTATATTTATTTTCGTTTGGCACGAAAACGCTCACTGGATGATCCACTCTTATAAGTAATAACCGCCAATAGTCAAAACAAACGCAAGAATTATGCCGAATATGATTATTTTTAGAATTTGTTTGTCGTCAATCATCAATGATTATTCTCCGTTCCCATTGATCCACAGGCACCGCCGTTATCTGAATTGCCGTCTCTTGAGTCCCAGGCTTGCTTAGCTTCATTCCATGCCTTCTCGGCCTCCAAAGCTCCAAGTGCAAAAAGCCCAGCTCCGGTGAAAAAGTTACCAGCAATAGACATTTCGGTTCCTGCCGCAAATGCTGTAGCAGCGGTTAATCCATCAATTATTGAATCTTTAATAAATTCATTTGAACTTCTTTCGCAAGCATGTAAAGGCATATGCTCTAATAGCAAAACAAATATAGAAACAATAATAGCAAGTAAATACGGATGTTTTTTAGACCACTCTTTGATTTTCTTAATCATAGTCATATGATCCTAAATGTTAATTCATTAGAATGTACTTTGCAAATTGAAAAAAAGATAAAAAAGAATACAAACCCAATGAATGTAAAAAGATAAGGATGGGCCATAGACCATCTTCTACAGTGTGCGTATATGGTTTTCATGTTTTTCCTTATTTAGATAAAAGTTAAAGGCACATGTTTTAGCAATAGAAACAATAACGTTCCAATAAAGACAAAGCACCATGGATGTTTTTTAGACCATTCCTTAATTTTCTTCATTTGACTATCCACCCTATAATAAATCCAAATAGAAAGCCGCAAAACGCACTTAAGGTAAATATAAAAAGCGGCTGAATTTTAAAGATCATTTTTCAACTTTTGCAACTAACTCGCTCGGCATAATACCCTTAACTATCAGTACCGTTTCGATGCGGATTAATTTGCGATCGATGTCGTTAATTTTGCCCGTCATCCACAGAAACGATCCAAGGATTCCCGCCATAATTACTACCGTATCTGCATGCCTTTTGAGCCAGTCTTTTTGCGATTCCATTGTCACACCATTCCTATTTCATTAGATAATCCAGTATAAGTTTAAAGCCGAACACCATAAACCACATACCCCAAACGCGCCTCCACGAAAATGGCCATGAAAGCGCGTTAAAAAAGCCCCATTCGATCAAATTGGCCGCAAACATCACCCTAATCAATGGAGAATAAAATAAAAACTTCAAAAATGTAATTTCAAAGCTGCATATCGCTAAGCAATCACACATCCGCCACCGTGAGATTCCATATTCATGGCATCAGGACTCCCGCCTCTATTAGTTGAGACTTGATCGCGAGCGGCCTGCATCATTTCTGCATTTGCATCATATTGTTTTTGCGAGCCGCTGAAATAACTTGCCAGGCCAGCAAATATTCCTCCAGATCCCGCTGGTTCGGGGTTGGTTACGGCATCTACTACAGATTCGTATATCTGCTTAGCTCCTTCAAATTTTTGCGCACCGCCTTCTTCTCTTGTCTGGTCGGCATGTTCAAAAGATGCAGGAGCAGAAATGAACTGACTAGAAACGTCGCCGCCAGGTCTGGAACATACCCGACCGTTTAGCGAGGATACTTCGCCAGTTCCGACAGGCGCATGCTGTATCGCATAAGTTTGATAGACGGTTGCTACGCCTGTTGATGGGCAATAAGTGGCTCGTTCTGAGATGCCGCTGTGGTCACCTGTTAAATCGCAAACGTGGCCTATATAAGATCCAGATGAGCGATTACCGACAGGAGCGTGCTCGCCAGAAATTGGAGATCCTCGATAACCCGAGCTATAGCTCCTGCTGTAAGATGATGTGCGACTGCCTACTGGTGCATGTGACATATATCCTCCAATTTGTTGGCGGAAGAGGATGGTCTAGTAAATAATTTAACGCAATTGAATATTAGTGCGTCATAATGGTGCTAAAGTGGTGTCATTTTGGTGGGTCCGGCAATGGCATCCATGCAATTATATCCATAAAATTGACTGTTGTACTGCTACCATTAATAGCGTAGACATTCTTCCATTGTCCTTCTTGTGCCCACCAACCTGAAAAAACACGCTCACAAGAAAATCTAGGATTCTCTTTGAGACAAAAAAGAAGATTAACATTTTCTTCAGGCGGCAATTGTTCGCTACATTTAATCCATTCGGTCAGAATTTTATCGCATTTTGGACATGTCAACTCTAACCTCTCTTTTTCACCGCACTTCTCGCAAACAAGAGGCCAAGAAGACCTTTTGCCTGAATCGCCATGACAGCTGCATTTGCAATTTGAAGAACAACACTGCAAGCATTCAGTCATTTATCGCCGTTTTTTTGTAAAATTTGAAGATAACGCTCTTCCAGCGTGCAAAGTCTGCCGTGAAAATCCTTTATCTCTTGATTAATCGCATTTAGATCTGATCGATTAACCATGAACGCGCCTATCATCATGACAGCTATGACGATGATTTCAAAATGTTCCTTAATGAATCCTTTAGTCTTTTCCATTGTTAACCTCTTTTCATCAATATATATCATGCATATGTAGGTAGCAATATATGTGTGGAGCGACAGCTTTTGACAAGTCTTTTTCGCTTATGATAATTACAGTTATCATGTGTTTCAAATATTTACTTTAACCCCATCAACGTTTCGAACGCCGTTTTCGCCTGGATTGGAACCACAGCATTGCCCAAGCACTTAATTCTGTCCACCCTGAATTGTACCCCATCAGCCACTCGACCCACGTTGGGTTCAACTTCCCAGAACCTACAGCATCTTGGATCGTGAAATGATGTCCATTCTGGATCGTCATGGAAGTCCCTTCGATCTTCTTCCGACATCCTCTCGCATGGGCATCGGGTGTCGGCCACATCCGAACGGCCATTTGAATATTCTGAGGCGTTTTCTTTCCTATATTCTTCGGGTTGCCCGATTGTTGCATTCGTTGTTGGTAATTCTCGAAACTCTCGTCCACTTGATGGCTGGTTGGCGTGGGCCAGTAAGAACCACCTTTCGCGACGGTGAAGCGCTCCAACGGATGCAGCGGATATAACACACCATCGACTATCGTACCCCACTTCGGCAAGCGATGATACGACTTCCCAGCCTCCTTTGGTACAGATTGCGGGTACGTTTTCAAGGAATATGAATTTGGGGAGGATTTCTTTGGCCAAGCGATGGATCTGCCAATAAAGGCCGCTTCGCTCTCCTGCCAAGCCTTTTCCATGTCCCGCAACGCTGATGTCCTGGCATGGGAAGCCACCATAGATGATGTCGATGTCAGGTAGCTTCCCTCCTCTAAGTTTGTTAACATCGTCGAAAATGGGAGACCTTGATATATCGTTAGTGTACATCCGACTGAGGAGAATTCCTTGACAAAAGGCATCGATTTCGCAGTAAGCGATTGGTCGCACGTATCCAAATAAAGCCACATCTAACCCTCCAATTCCGCTAAATAGCGACAATCCGTTAAGCATCACTCCGACACCGTTTCGACACCATCCTGACACCACCCGCACCATGCGCATTTGCCGCTGGCCACCATCAACGCCCAGTTCTCCCGTCCGCATGCGTAGCAATTGGCGAGGTATAACTTGCCGCATAATTCAGAGTTGCCTTTATGATGAACTTGTTGCTCATAAGTAATCTTGCTCATAGGTCTCTCCAAATGTTCGGATGTTCGGTATGCATTCTTCGGGTTCATGTACACACTGATTCAGCAGCTCTACAGACTCAAAAACATGCTCGCGCTGATCGAGATCCAATACGTCCCTTTGGGCAAATATCTTCTGTGATAAGTCATAGGTTTTTTCAATAAGCTTGTCTATCTCGCTTACTGGCGGCTCATCGCTATTCAATCCTCGTAATTCTTTATACGCGGCATTAACCTTGATCTTACCCTCACGGCAACGCTCTTTGAGATCTTCGGAGCCTTCGGCCTCAATCTTTTCGATTCTGTAAAGCGTTTCTTCACCAACACCTGCTTCTTTAGCCAACTGTTTTCGAGTACTAACCTTTGTCGAATTCGACAAACCTTTTTCTTTTCTTGGATCGGGCAAATACTTACCGCTCCCAACTAATGGTTTTTTCAGAAAGTCAGGCTCTTCTTTTGGCGGACGGCCTGGGCTTAATCCCATGTTTTTTTTAGCTATAGCAGATATCAAATCTTTTTTTCTTAAACTCAGACACGCTCGAACATAACTTTTGACGTTTCTCTTAAGTATCTGGTTTTCGATAATCCAGATCATCGCCTCTTCTTTGCATTTGAATGTGCGCGGATCTGGCTCGTACTTAGGTTCAATATTCAGCTCTGTGAGGATCTCAAACCGATTATGTCCGTCGAGGATATATACGCCATCCATGTCACCGACCTCGCATGTGACGATCGGATGAATCTGGCCGTTCTCTAAAATAGAGACCATTAAATCGTTGCGCTCAGTCTTGTTGAGCGGAGGTAAAAGTTTTTTAAATAACTCGCAAGTTTTAGGTGTCATTTGTAGCCTCGTATAGTGATTTAAATCTAAAAACCGCCACGGAATTTAAATTCTTTTTTTTGATACGGTTTGTTTTCTGTCTTTTTTGGCATCAAATATTCTGTTCTGTCGAAGTCATACTCTTCTGTATTTCCGTCGGAAACGTATTCTATTTTAAAACCTAATGCGCTGATTATTCTAAGATCTTGAGACGTAAATCTAAAAACAACACATTCATCTTCTTTCCCCAGTTGACTTAGCAATGAAGATATTTCACACATTGGATAGTGAATAGATTTACCGTCTATACGCTTAGTGTTTACAAAAATAGTAGTCATTTGCAATGCCTCAACTATTTTCTGTGTATATTTAGTCTTTATTTAAATCACAAGTTTTGTTTTGATAAAAATATAGGAATGAGGTCATTTATCTATGAAAAAACCAGCAGTTATCAAAAAAACGATGAAGCATTTATCCCATGATATGAAAGAAGCAAAGAAGGGAATTAGAGACGACAAAAAACTCAAAAAGTCTCTACGCAAATCAAAACTAGAAAAAGAGGATTGATGGTAGCGGAAATACGAGTAAAGATTAAAGACGGAGAGGGTAGAAAAACAACTACCGAACCAATATTAGTATATGATGAATTTACAGTGTCACTAAACGATCCAATACTTAAAAAGATCGTAGAAGAAGTTAAGTCTCAAATAATTCTAAAAGACGAGCCGGAAATAAGCCTAAATATCAAACTTGACTGGGATTCATAAATGGCAGCAGCTAAAGGAAATAAATACGTTGAAAAACGTAAATGGCGACCACAGCATTCAAAGGAAGAAATTCAGGAGATTGTAGATCGATTAACCAAGTGGGCGTATGAGGAGGATGGTGTCTTTATTTCTTCGTTCACTTATGAAAACTACAAAAAGGGCGAATCTTGGTTATATAATTTAGCTGATCATCATCCTGAAATTAAAGAAGCATTAAGTATTGCAAAATCGTTATTAGCTGCAAAGATAGGGAAGCACTGTTATATCGGAGATCGAAATTCCAGCTTTGGGGAAAAGATTCTTCCAATTTATTCCGAAGAGTATAAAAAGGAGACTGAGCGCAAAGCTAGGTTGTCTCAAGCTGCTGCCGGGGAATCTAGCCTATCTCTATCAGATGTTGTCAAGATGGTCCAGAGCGGAGAGTTAATCCGTTTGCTGTCTCAAGCTGAAAACAAGATACTCAATGACGATTGATCTCATCGCCTCTAAAAAATGGCGCATGAACCATCTCTATCGCATTATCAATAAGAATGGCGATTCAGTGCCGTTTGTGCTTAATAAGGTACAAGCAAATGTTTTAGAGAATCTTCATTCGCGCAATCTGATTCTCAAAGCTCGCCAGCTAGGAATGAGTACATTTGCGGTTCTATATATTTTGGATGAAGCTCTATTCAACGAGCATCTCAGCGCAGGAATCGTTTCATATAGCCTGGAACATGCCCAGCATATATTCAAGCGGATCATCGGCCACGCAATCGACTCATTAACGTCAACGGCTGCTAATTTCGCTGGAATCGTTCAAAGATCTGCCAGAGAGATCACATTTTCCAATGGATCGTTTCTTCGTGTAGATACCACATTGCGCGGGGGGGCCTATCAGCTCGTGCTTGTGTCGGAGTTTGGCAAAACATGCGCCAGAGATCCAATGAAGGCAGAAGAGGTCGTAACTGGCACACTGCAAACCGTTCCAATGACAGGACGGATAATAATTGAATCGACAGGTGAAGGAAACGCCGGATTTTACGCGGATCTGGTTCAGTCAGCCGTATTCAGGGGAAACGAAAAGCTATCGAAGCTGGAATATAAACTTCATTTTTTTCCATGGTATTGCGAACCAGAATATTCAATGGACGGAGATATCAAGGTTGATACCGTTCGCAATGACTATTTCGACAAAATAGGCAAGGATGCAGGCATAACCATTCTCCCCAGCCAAAGACGCTGGTATTATCACCAAATGGGCGTTTTAGGGGACAAAATCAAGCAGGAATTCCCCTCAAATGTGGCCGAAGCCTTTATTTCTTCTTCTGATGCCTATTATTTCCAGTCTTGCATCGAAGAGGCATATCAGTCCAATCGCATGCTGCAAATCAATCCTATGGACAATGTAGAGCCTGTTTATGTTGCGATGGACATCGGAGTTAACGATTTGACGGTAATTATATTTTTTCAGGTAGTTCATGGTGAAATACGCATAATTGATTATTATGAAAATAAAAACCAAGGGGTTGAACATTATGCAAGACATTTACAGCAAGAAAAGAAATATATATACCACACAATATTCCTCCCCCATGACGCGGCGCATCGAGATGGTTTGGTCGTCGAGAACACTTATGCGCGCGATTTCAACAAATTCTTCGCTCAAACGGGGACGCGAGTTGTTATTCTCAAGCGCACTGATAAGTCCATCCAGATTTCAAATGCTAAGAACAAATTCTCAAGATGCGTCTTTAACCTAGGTCGAGTTAAACCTTTGGTCGTACAGCTAGGCAAATATCGCAAAAAATGGTCGGAACAATACGGTAAATATCTGGACGAGCCATTTCACGATTCCAGTTCCAACTACGCCGATGCTTTCCAATACATGTGCGCTGCTGTAAATCATATAGAAACTGTTCTAATGAAAGCAGGATCATTAGAAAAACACAGAGCGGTAGTTGAAAACAGAGCATTCAAGATTTAAATAATTATTGCACACTTAACCAACATATGATAGTTGTAAGGTACGGTGAGTACTTTAACTATATATAGTTGGTATAATGGCTTATAGTGAAACTGAAATTTGGTCAGAGTTTCAAGAAAATTACCGTTACTGTCATGATTATTGGTCTCCTTTTGTCGCAAATGCTCATATTGTTACTCTGGCTGCTTCTGGTTATACTTGGTCGGATAATGAACGCAAGGAACTAGTAAAAGAGGGACGCGAAGGCTTAGAGTTAAATATCATTCGCCGTCCATTACAATTTTTTTCTGGATATTTACGAGATAATTTAAACTCTATTGTCATTGCTCCGGTCGAGGGATCTGACCAGAAAACAGCCGATCAGTTCACAAAGCTATCCTATTACGTTTGGGACAAGGGAGAGGGCTACGGAACTTTCCTTGATGCCGCCGATGAGTCTTTCAAGTCCGGTATGTCTCTCTGTGGCCTACAGATGGACTATTCAAAGGACTTTATCAATGGCGATATTACATTTTATAATCGCACATTCAACTCATTCTATCTTGATCCAACATTTGAAAGAATTGATTTAAGAGACTGCGCTTTTGCAATCACTAGGGATTTGCTCGACCGTAATCTGGCAAAGCAACTATTGCCATTCGTTGATCCGCAGGAAATCGATCATATCCAAAACAGTTTTAGAGATGAGAAGTTTCGCTCTTACCACCCAAACTTCACTACTCTAAGCCGCAATCGCAATCTGCTGGCATATGATCAGTACTACAAGCGACTCACGCGAAAGAGAAAATTTCTCGTAGATGAGACGGCTTCATATTTCCGAGATATCACAGACCTTGAGCATGAGGACGTTGTAAAACTCAAGCGCGGCCTGGCTCGATTACACACGCTAAAAAAGGACGCTGAGGAGACAGGAAGCGACGAAATACCAGAGGTCAGCATCCGCGAAGTCAACCGCGACTATGTTGAGCTTCACATTATGCTTAATGGCCAACAGGTGTATTGCGGCGATGACAAGACGGGAATCATACACACATACCCATTCGTGCCGCTCATCTGTTATATGGAACCAAGTATTTGGATGCCGTCGCAACGCGTGCAGGGTATAGCGACAACTCTATGGTCAGCACAGCGTCAGTTCAATAAGCGTCACATGAAAATAGTCGATATGATGGACTCGACTATCTCAACTGGCTTCAAATACCTCATAGGCTCCGTCCCAGACCCTCAAGACCTCCAACAGTCAGGCCAGAACAAACTAATCGGAGTTGATCCTGAAAATGCACCACAAGGACTCGATTCAGTTCAGGAATTACATGGAGGCGCTGCTAATCCCGCCTTGGTTCAATACCAAGAAGTGCTGGATAAGTTGGTTCTCAATCTCGCTAACATTAATGAATCCATTCTAGGCATCGATGACAAGGGAAACACCCAGGTATCGGGCCGTTTAGCACAGGTTCGAATCGCTCAAGGTTTAAGAACGAATCGCAAGATATTCGATAACGTAGAGCAAAGCCAGCGCATTTTAGGCGGTCTCGTTCTCAAAGCAATCCAAAACCATTATCCGCCTGGCAAAGTCGAGCGGATTCTGGGCGAAAAGCCTACCCAGCAATTTTACGATCAGGAATTTGAGCAATATGACGCTGTTATCAAAGAGGGCGTTCGTTCGCAGTCTCAGAAAGACGCTTATTACTATGAACTTCTTAACCTTAAACGGGAGCAGATTGTCGATGTACCTCAAACAGAAATTGTTAGAGCACTGCAAATGGCTGGGCTATCAGATTTGCAAGATGCTATATCGAAACAAGAAGAGCAGTTGCAAAAGCAACAGCAAAAAGTTGATGAACAAGAACAGTTAGCTCTCAAGTTAGCAAATTCACAGGCAGAAGCAAACCTCGCCATGTCCGACGAGCGACGCGCCAGAATCCAAACAGATATATCTACAGCCGAATGGCACAGGTCAGAGGCCGAGCAAAATATTGCCCAGGCTCAACTTGATCGCGCTAAGACCATCGTTGAGATAGCCAAGATGGGCGACGACAGGATTGTTTCCGTTCTCAATTTAATTAATCAAATGGCCGCGCAAGAGCAAGCACAGCAACAAGCGCAATCGCAACAGACAGAAGCGAAAGCGGCCAAAGTACAGGCTAACAGTTCGGGTGGATCTGCTCAAACCGCTCAACCAAAAATTTAAGGAGAAAATATGGCAGACAAAGAGTCAATGGCCAGAGGAACTGGGATGAATACGGGTAAGGGAATGTGTTCGTACAAAGACGGCACGATGTCCTCAGCTCGCAGAACATCCTCAGAGTGTGGGCCTGGTTTAAATCCAGATCAACGAAAATCCAACAAGCTCCTGAAAGCAGCTTTCAGTTCGAAAGAGTCTCTCAGAGGGCAAACAGGTTTTTAACATGAGTATTCAACCGCTTGACCAGTTTGAGAATGAATTGCTTCTCTCCCCTGAATTTCAGGATGAAAAGGAATTGCTCAAAAAATATCTGGGCAAGGCGATCGATACCATCGTTTTACAAAACCAACATAGGAAAGAACCATATTTCATAATTTTTCATGAGCAATCAGATGGGGTTAACTCTCGCCAGAAGATCAGCGTGAAAAACACACTGCCCGGATTCATCACTAATTCGATTGTTTGGTGGACAGACAATCGGCGTGGCCTTTGTGAGTGGTTATGGACGGTTCCCCCAAAAGTCAAGGGGCAAAAGATGAAAGTAGAGTTCAATCAAACAGGGGTCGCCTACCTGAAAGCAAAGGGCGCAATGCCATCGTGATAGGTAGTATCACGCAATAACGGGTGAATATGAGTGCAGAAACCGTTTCTGTAAGTGAAGAGAGCGATAACGAACCAATTGAACAGCCTGAACTTGAAATTCAGGAAGAGCAAGCAGTTGATGAAGCTCCCGAGCCAAAGGAACAGCATGTTCCGCTATCCGCTTTGCAAAAAGAGCGGCGCAAGCGTCAGGAGATAGAACAAGAACTGCGTCAGATGCGAGAAGAGCAACAAGCTAAACCTCGTGAACCTGATGATGCTCAATATGAGGCTGCTACAAAGGCGGATTTAAAAGCGGTTCGTCAAGAGACTCTTCGAGATTTTGCAGAGGATCAATGGATACGCGAGTATCCAGAGAGAAAACAAGAAGTTGATGAAAAACTAACAGAATTTTTAAAAAGAAGGCCGAATCTAGCAGAAGCAATAAAGGGCGCAACAAACAGATATGCCGAAGCTTGGGAGCTAATGGACAAACTAACACCCAAGCAAAAGACATCTTTGAAATCGCCTCTTCCAGCCAAAAAGGACGCACCCGGCTCACCTGGATCTGTCCCAAAGGCAACAGCATTAAACGCAGTCGTCGATTATGAAGCCATGACTGACGCAGAGTTTAACGCCTACAGGAAGTCGGTACGCAAAGTTAGATAGGCCATTTAGGAGACTAAATGAGCGTAACAACTACCGCAACATATGGCTCAATGGCTGACCGTTGGGCGCATAGGGCGTTATTACAGCGTTCAAAACCGCGCTGTGTACACAATCTTTTTGGAAGAGCGTTTACGCTTCCCCAAAAGAATACCGATACGATGGCTTTCCGCCGTCAAGAAAACCTGGACAGTACCCCTGTTGTATTGGCGCAAGACGCTGATCCAGCACCGGAACAAGTCCATAAATTCGACATTAACGTAACCATTCAGGAATTTGGCAAGGTCGTATTGCTTTCACGTAAAGTTATCCTTTGCGTAGAAGACGATACCGCGAACGAAACAGCCGATAACCTTTCCCAGTGTATGCACACTATGCTGGATAAGGTAACACGCGACGTATTCGATTCCTCAGTGCCGCAAATTTCCTGTTTAAATGGTGTTAATGGTAACGCGATTACGGAATTAACGCAAATCGACGTTAACCGCGCGATTATGTACCTCGATGAGAACGACACCATGAAAATGGCTCCGACCATCGAAGGAACCAATCGTTTCGGTACAGGACCAGTTGAACCAGCATTTTGGGTTACTGCGCACGTTAAGCTGAAACCCGATATCCGCGCATTGGATGCGTTCGTACCGACCTCACAATATGGATCGCAAGATGCTGTATTGCAAGCCGAGTTCGGAGCAACTGATGAGGCTCGTTGGGTTGTTTCTACTCTTGTTAAATCTACGACGGCAGCGGCTCCGGTCTATAGCAATACATTCATTGGAGCAAACGCTTATGGATATGTTGGTTTGGATCAAGTCTCAACGGAGATGATTCTGAAGCCTCTTGGATTTAACGATTACTTGAACCGTTTTCAATCTATGGGCTTCACCGCCTGGTTCAACGCAGCGATCTTGGATGATTCGCACATCGTAACACTGCTTTCAACTAAAGCGCTAGCTTAAGGAGATTGATTATGGCAGACCTATTTTTAGGCCAAACCTGTACTGAGGTGTTTCAATTCATCTCTGCTGGTACGGCTCATACTTTTACCTTCGGATTCCAGCCGGATAAGGTTGTTTTTAACAATCTAACCGTTTGGAAAGCAACCGCAGGTGGATTACCAACGTCAATTTGGTGGAGAAATCAAACAACGGCGGCTCATGCCTATCAGCACCAAGTTATAGATTCAGCGGCAGGGGCTTCATTCAACTTTAAAGATGAAGCAACTAACGGATTTACCGTTGCTGATACCTCTGGGGGATCGCCTTCAAGTCATGCGTTGATCGCTGGCGTGTCCCAAGCAAATCCTTGCGTGGTTACTACAACAGCCGCACATGGGTTTTTAACAGGCCAAATGGTTCGCATTACGGATCTTGGTTTTTCAATGCCTGTAGCTCGTGGCATGGATCAAATCAATAATAAGCGATTCAAAATCGTTTATGTAGCCGCTAACCAGTTTTCACTACAAGACCCAATTACAGAGATTGCAATCAACTCGACAGCCTATACCGCATGGGTAGCAGGTGGACGTGTTGATTTGGAAACCCATGTGATTCCGGTTTATGCAGATCCTTTTGTCTACGATCCAATCTTGTATCGATTGACAGCGGGAACGGCAGTTATGGGGGCAGATAACGATGTATTTAATATCGAAGTTTATAAGTTCGGAAAGTTTACCGACTTAGGCGATTTGCTCGTATAACGCATTTTAACAATCAGCTGGGGTCTAAATTAACAGATCCCAGTTGTTTAAATAGAGGAAACATGCCAAGACCTAAAAAAGTAAATCCTGAAGGCTGCTCGGTTGAGCTTTCGGATGATTCACCTGCGCCTATCGAAAAAGTGATTCAGAAGGCTATTGATAATGCTCCTGTAAGTATTGAGGACATGCCATTGAACTGTCTTGAGGACTATGCACGATACAACGAACGTGCCAGAGCAATGAATAAGAAGCTCAAGATATGCCGATACCCAGCTAAACCATGTCCTATTGAGTTGCATCCTAAAGAGCGGATAGTTTTTGCTAGAAAGGATCAGCCTCTCAACCCATTACCTGTATATAAGTCTGATGATGTGATCGACTATAAAGAGACACTAGTCCCAGGCCAAACGTATGACATTCCTATTTACATTGTCGATTATTTAGCAGCTAAAGGCACTCCATTGTGGGAACGATATACCAATCCCGATGGTACTGTCGATTCTAGAATTGTAGCAAAAGAACCACGATTTGCATTAAGAACCGTTCGTCAGGAATCCGCATAGGAAGGATTAACGTATGTCAAGATTTGTCAGCGATGTTTTAAGGATTATGCGGCTTGCGATTGCGAGACGTAACGAAAACGATCCAGATTCAGATGATACGACATTGCGACAATATATTAACGACTTCGTTAATTTAACAATGACCGAAGATGTTAGGCTTTTCGAACAATTTGGTTCTTATACATTTAATATAGACCAAACTAATTTAACGGGAGTTTATGAGGTGGCCAATCTCCTATCTCCCGTTCCTGACTTCGCATCATTATCATCTGAGGCGTTCATAAGCTTAACAATACCTGTTGGCGGCTCAGTTTCGTGGAATCGTTTACAGGTCGTTCAAGATCCTGGGTTTTTCTATCAATATTGGGGTGTTAATAACGAGACCATATTGATACCAGGCTATCCAACGATGATGTTGTATTACGGCACACAGTTCGTATTTAGAACGATTCCAAACACAGCATATTCCGTATACCTGTACGGGTATAAAACCGTAGATACCATGTCAGATGACGAAGATCAGGTTATACCGTTTGACTATTGGCTAAGATATATCGCATATGGCGCGGCGATGAACTACGCAAGAGATTACCGCTTTGATGGCGAGAAAATGGCGCAGTTAAAGGCAGATTTTGCTCATGAGCGCAAATTATTGTTAGGAAGGACTCATAACCAGATCAAAAAATCCAGATCATATCCGAGGTTTTAATATGTCGCCGATGAAATCAAAAGCGCAACGTGGTTACTTGTGGGCAAACAACCCGAAGGTAGCTAAAGAGTTTGAATCGAAAACACCAAAGGGCAAAAAACTCCCTGCACACGTTAAAAAAGCCAAGAAGCGAGGATAATTATGACTTGGAATACCACTTGGCCGATTAACGGCATATCTGTTCGAGCGAATCAAACGCCAGGCGATCAAAACACGAAATATATCAGCACAACAGCCAAGGTAGATCATTTTTTCAATGAAGGCGTAGACGAGAATGGCCATCACAAGTATGCGCAGATGGTTGCAACGAACGATGCCGATAAAACGCTAGCGACTAATTCGCCATTAGCTACGGCAATGGATTTGATGTACTTCTCGCGATATAAGACAACAGCAGAATCTCAGGCGGCAGTACAGCAATGTATGGCTTATATTAAAAACACTCTTGTAGCTGGCGAGGTTGCTCCATATTCAGCGGGTGTAATGGAGTTGTTGGGTATTCGCGCATGTGCTTTATGGGGATATGTTGGTGCGGTTCAAACGTTATATTATGCACACAATATCACTAATGCAAATTTAGTTCGTACAGCTGCGGGTAAATTTACAGCAAAATTTACTAATCCATTACCATCTGATAAATACTTGTTTTTAGGTGCAAGCGTTCCTGATGCTGTTGGCTATTCAGAGGCCGTTGGGTTTTGTGTAGTAGAATCTCCCGATCCTTCGGTAGCTCCACCTAGAACATTAGCCGACATTAAAAAAACCACAAGTATAAGTTTTACAACACCTTATATTTACAAAACTTCATCAGAAAGAGTTATAGCGAATCCTTTGCAGGGTTGGTTCATTGTTTTTGGGGGATAAGTGGAAGTTTACGAAATCACAGGACTTCATACAGGCGTTCAGAAGTCGGGTGTCAATTATCTTTCCCCTGAAGATTCGTTTGAGACTGTTTTAAACGGATATATCTATCGTCAGGTCTTGCAATCCAGAAAAGGATTTAATCAGTTTGCTAATGGTTTAAAAGGCCGCACAGCGGCTCCGGCATTGACTGATAGCACTCGCGTAATGGGCATCTTTGAGTTCTTTAGAAGTGACGGATCAAAAGATTTGCTTGTTTTTACCAAAAAGTTTTTATATAAATACAATGCGGGTACAAACAAGTTTGATTTAATTCCTTTTAATGCTCGCATTGTTGGCTTAAACGCTACATTTGATTATGGAATAGGATTAACGGACAACTCGGCATATATTTCAGGGACAGGATATCCAACAAAAACGGGGGTAGATCGCTTTATATTTACTAGTCGCGGCATGACAAATACAATTTCTTTAGGCAACCCTTGCAGCGGAATATGGTTTTATAACGGAACAGACATAGGTGATTTTACAAATGTTGCCGACAATCCAGATTTTGTTGCGTTTGCTGGGGGACCGATAACTAATCCAACATTTGCTTTAAGTTTCGGACAAAGACTTAATTTTTTCGCTCCCTATATCAATGGTATTAGGCAAAACCAAGCTATATTGTATTCAGGTATTCGAGATCTTAGCGGGACTGGCGATAGTTTTAATGCTCCGGGATCAGGGATGTTGCCAGCCGATACAGCAGAAGATATGAGTGGTATATCGATTTTGGGAGACATGATTGCCGTGGGATTCAATCGCTCAAACTGGGTGATTGAAAAGACTAGAGACGTGTTTAATCCCTATTTCTTTAGGAAAACGCCATCTATTCTGGGTAATGATGCTTTCTTCTCATCTGTTTCGTGGAACAATGAGGTGAAGTCATTGGGAAAAACTGGACTGATCACCACAGATGGGCGAACGTCCTTAAGATTCGATGATAAGCTCCCATATTTTACGGTTGATGAGTTAGATCAGGTAAATATCGGACTCACATATGGTGGTTTCGACAGAATAAACGGACAGTTTTTATTTGCTTTTCGAAGTAAATACGAAACTTTAGCAGCTAAAACACAAGACTTTGTTTTGTCATATAACTATGAAGAACAAACGTGGTCGATATACGATCAGCGATTTAGTGTGTTTGGGCAATCAGATTTGGGTTTAGCTCTTAATTGGAACCAGATTGACGGCACAATAGATCCTTCATGGGATCGCTGGGATACGACTGAGGAATTATGGGGAGATATTGGCGTAACATTGGGCGCACAAAAAACACTAGCCGGAGACAACAATGGTTATGTATATCAACTCAATCAAGACTATGACGACTATTTTAGTCTTATTTTGGGCATATCTAATGCAGCACAGGCCGTTATCAGTGTAGATGATGCCCAGTTTGAAATTGGCGATGAGGTGACATTTCGAGATGTTGTAGGGATGACCACTATAAACGGCGTAAAAGCCAATGTAGTCGCTGTAGATCGCACTCTTACACCAAATATGGTTACGGTTGATTATAACTCAAGCAATGAATCTCCATGGGTCTCTGGCGGATCAATATCTAAGACAATCTATTTTTACGTAGAGATGAATCCTTTCAATCCATATCGCAAGGAAGGAAGAAAAGTCTATGTGTCCCATGTAGAGTTTTTCGTAAATAGCGACGCAGATGAGGTAAAGGTAACGATCACTCAAGATCAAATGCCAGGTGTGTCCAGAGAAACAAAATTTAAGCCCAATAATGCGTCTGTAGAGCCATATCAGTGGCTGACAGTGTCGGTGAATCAGGAAGCAAACTTCTTGACATTTGCTTTAGAGCATAACAGCGCGTCAACTCAACTAAGGATAACTTCGATCAGAATACATTGTGATAGAGGATCGCTAACTACGGCATAAAATATGGCAAAGATCGCAGAAATTTACAACATAGGCAATACGGAAAAAATAACCAATGAGCAGTTGATAAACATTCTATCTGATATGTACAAAACCCTTGCGGTTGCAATTAACAAAAAGCCTGACGTTTACCAACGTATAACTGATGGACAGGTTAATGATTCTCAACTTAATAATGGCGATTTAAATATAAATACAACAACACTAAAGGTACAGATGTTAACCAGTCACAACACTAGTTCGACGGTAACATGGGGTACGTTAACTTAGAGGTTTTATGGCAGATGTATTAAGTGGCGCAGGAACGGGAGCTACAGCGGGCGCGGCAATAGGTAGCGTTATCCCAGGTGTTGGAACAGCAATCGGTGGTGCAGGTGGTGCAATAATTGGTGCTTTATTGGCTGGGTTGACAGGCGATCGAGGACAAAAAGAAACACCCATTCAAGCACAGCAAAAGCAACTTCTCGACCAATTGCTGGCTGGATTAAAAGGCGATGGGCAGTTTGCTAATTTATTTAGTTCAGATCAGGCAGCGTTTCAGAAATCATTTGTAGATCCGGCAAAACAGATATTCAAGGGTCAGATCGCTCCACAGATCCAGCAATCCTATATTGCCAGCGGCCAACAGCGAGGAACAGGTATGGAAGATACGCTTGCCAGGGCTGGTATAGATCTAGATCAATTACTCAACCAGAACTTCATGAATTTCCAGCAAAACGCGCAAAACAGACAAGTAAGCGCGATAGGATCAATTCTTGGCCAAGGAGCTGGTGTACCCGAACAAATCGGTTATGGCAAGGCAGCTATGCAGGGTTTGAGCGGATATTTAAGCGGAGATCGATTCGGAAAAGATATAGAGAACATCTTTAGAAAGGGTTTTGAGAAGCCAACGCCGACAACCCAATCGACAAATCAGGTGATACCATGACAATGCCAAGTCCATTTGAAATGGGTCGTGCTGTAGGCGGCAATATAAGCCGTGGTTTAGAGGGTGGGAGAGAACAAAGTGCCATTAGTCAGGTTTTAGCAGAGATTGCGAGCGATAAAGACCCCATTGCCGGACAAAATAAGATGAATCAACTTTTGCTGAATATCTCACCGGAGAGACGTGAGATTGCGTCCCAGTTGCTTGGACAACAGGTTAATCAACTGAAAACACAGCAAATCCAACAGCAACATGATGCGATCGCCAAGTCGTTTTTAAATGACTTTCCAGACGATCCCAAGATGCAAATAGCCGCTCGCGTGCTTGCTATGAATATACCGCCTGAACAGAAACCAGTTATGATCAAATCATTACTTGGGTCGTCGCCATATATGGCGGAACAGCAAAAAAGGCTAGATCGGGAATCAATCCGCAAAGTTTACGACAACAGAATAAAGCAATTACAGCAGTCGTTAAAGTCATTAACAGATTCTAACGCAACACCACAAGAAGAAAGTCTAGTCAGAGAACAAATTAAATCACTGCAAGATCAAGAAGATACTGCACTTGGAATAATAAACATGAAAGTAAAGTTTGATCCAAACAACGAAAATCATAAGTCTCGTAGAGATCAGATTTTAAAGTCAGTCAATGGCGACAGGAAAAAAGCGGGTGAAATCTTGTCTAAGGATTTTGAATTGTGACAGCAAACCAATACAGCGGTTTTTTTGCAGATTTACCTCAAGAGCCAGTAGTACAGACACCTACTGCATCTCAAAATGACTACAGTGGGTTTTTCTCTGATTTGCCATCTCAAAAACCAGTTGTAAAGGAATCCTTACCAGCTCAAAAACAGTATGGGCCAAAAACAGAACCAATAATCTCAAAAGCTACACGCAAAATACAGAAAGCACTTACCCCTGAAAAAGACAATTTTTTATTTAAGCAACCGGAGATGGGGCCATCTCAAGGGCTAATGCCTCATGGTCAGGCCTCTTTTTTTGCTACAAAACCAAAAGAAATGGTACTGGGCGGTCTAATTTCTATTTTGGATATGTGGGAACAGGGAATGGGCATGAGGTCACTGCCTAAACCTGGTGAAAAACAAGGTCAAATGCCATCCGATCTTTTAAAAGAACTTGCTGGCATTACACGTGAAGGTGAATCAACGCTATCTCCTCAAGAGCAAGAAGAAGCCCAGATTTTTAATTTCTTTGCCAATATGGGCAAGCCTGAAACGTTTGCTAGGATTTTAGGGACAAGTGAAAAAACACTCGGAAAATCATTTCTAAGAGATTTTACAAAGATAGAAGGAAAGAACGCAGACAAGATTGCAAAATTGGAAACATATCTTAAGG
>Ga0209777_10001345_pt1 | contig 36119 bp, 32 predicted proteins | sample FrelakmetHBP12HB_FD_187147 | JGI IMG/M metagenome (GOLD analysis project Ga0209777, IMG submission 187147) | Freshwater lake sediment microbial communities from the University of Notre Dame, USA, for methane emissions studies -HBP12 HB (SPAdes)... | ecosystem: Environmental > Aquatic >...
CATCAAGGGTGCCCGGACGGGCGAGATCGGAGACGGGAAGATATTCGTGCTGGACCTCTACGACGTTATCCGGATCCGCACGGGCGAACGCGGCGGCAAAGCCATAGGATAAAGAGAGAGGTGCAAGAGATATGAATCTTAAAGAGTTAATGAAGTATTCCAAGGACAAGCGTCTGGAGTTCATCGATTTGAAATTCACGGATATTCCGGGATTGTGGCAGCACATCACGATTCCAATCCAGCAACTGGACGAGGATCTTGTCATCCACGGCATCGGCTTCGACGGTTCGAGCATCCGCGGTTTTCAGCCAATTAACGAGAGCGACATGCTGATCAAGCCAGACCCGGAGACGGCATTCATCGATCCTTTCATGGCGGATCCAACGTTGAGCATGATCTGCAATGTCAAGGATCCCCTGACGCAGATACCGTATTCGCGCGATCCCAGGAACGTGGGGCAGAAAGCGGAAAGGTACCTTTCGGTATGTGGGATTGCGGACCAGGTTTTTTTCGGTCCTGAGCCTGAGTTTTACATATTTGACGATGTCCGCTTCGAGCAGACGTACAACACCGGTTTTTACCGTGTCGATTCGAAGGAAGGTTTCTGGAATACGGCGAGGGACGAGGGGCCGAATCTGGGATACAAACCACGCTACAAGGAGGGCTACTTTCCTGTGCCGCCTACGGACAGCCTGCAGAATCTCCGGGCGAAGATGTGCAAGGTGATGGCGGAAGTAGGTATACCTGTGATTCTTCATCACCACGAAGTAGCCACAGCAGGCCAGTGCGAGATTGGTGTGCGCATAAATAACCTCGTAGACACGGGGGACATGCTCATGAAGTACAAGTATGTGGTGAAGAATGTCGCCCTGGCGCACGGCAAGACGGTTACGTTCATGCCGAAGCCTCTCTTCATGGACAACGGTTCAGGGATGCACGTTCATCAGAGCCTCTGGAAGAACGGGAGGAACCTGTTTTATGAGCCAGGCGGGTACGGAGGAATCAGCAAGCTCTGCCGCCACTACATCGGGGGTCTCCTCCACCATGCGCCGTCGCTTCTGGCCTTTACATCCCCTACGACGAATTCGTACAGAAGACTTGTTCCCGGGTATGAGGCGCCGATCAACCTGGTGTACTCGCAGCGTAATCGGAGCGCGTGTGTCAGGATACCCATGTATTCGCCGAGCGAGAAGGCCAAGCGGATCGAGTTCCGCTGTCCCGACTGTTCCTGCAATCCCTATCTGGCTCTTGCAGCGATGCTCATGGCGGGTCTGGACGGCATAGAGAACGAGATCGAGCCGCCCCCGCCCATAGATGAGGATATCTATGAACTCTCCCATGAGGAGAAGAAGCATATTAAGGCGACGCCCGGCTCACTTTCCGAGGTGCTGGATGCATTGGAGAAGGAGCACTCCTATCTTCTGAAAGGGGATGTCTTCACGGAGGACTTGATCCAGACGTGGATCGAATACAAACGGAAAAGGGAGGACGACATGATCAGGCTTCGTCCCCATCCTTACGAGTTTGCGTTGTACTACGATATTTAAACAACAGGAATAAAACGATTAATATAAATCAGGAGGTTAAGGACATGGACATAGGGATGGTGAGCATTTTTATCGGTGTACTGGTCATCATGGCGGTCATTATTTATATCAAGGCGAACATGAAGATCTGTGAGCCCAATGAGGTGATGATTTTTTCCGGGAGGCAGTTAAAGGACAAAGACAAGAAGGTAGTAGGATACCGTGTTATCAAAGGCGGAAGAGGTTTGAAGATCCCCCTCATCGAAACGGTAAGGACCATATCGTTAAATTCGATGCCCATCGAGATGGATGTAACGGGGGCGCTCACTAGAGGTACGATCCCCGTGAATGTGAAGGCCATGGCGAATGTCAAGATCGCGGGTACCATGGAAGATGGTCTGGGTAATGCCATCGAGAGGTTCCTGGGTAAAAGCGCTACGGCGATTGCGACAACGGCAAGGGAGATCCTCGAAGGCACGCTCCGGGGCATCCTGGCGACGATGGAGCCTGAGGAGGCCAATGCGAACCGGATAGCCCTGGCGCAGCAGGTTGCCAGAGAAGCGAGGGAGGATATGCAGCGCCTGGGACTCGTTCTGGATACGTTCAAGATCCAGGAGATCAAAGACGACAAGGGATATTTGGAGGCGATCGCACGGAAAAAGAATGCAGAGGTTCATCGTGATGCGCGGATAGTGGAGGCCGAGTCGAATGCGGAGGCGAGCAAGAAGGAGTCTGAAGGGAAGAAGGTTTCGGACATAGCAGAGATCGAGTCCCGGCGTTTAGTAGTGGAGAAGGAGATGAACTTCCGTGTTCAGCAGGCGCAATGGAAGGCGGATGCCAATCGTGCGGAGGAGAAGGCGAAGGTAGCCGGAGAGATCACCCGCATGGAAGAGACGAAGACCCTGGAAGCAAGGCGTGTGGAGACAAACAAGCTGAAGTACCAGGCGGACGTTGTTATACCTGCGGAGGCGGAGAAGGCAGCGTCACTCATGAAAGCTGCCGGTGCGGCGGCCGGCACTTTTGAGGAAGGAAAGGCCAAGGCGGAAGCCCTAAGGCTTCTCCGTGAACAGTGGGAACACCCGAACAGCAAGGATCTTTTCATGATCCAGCTTATGCCGGAACTGGTGGGTCATGTATCGAAGGTCATCGCGTCCAATCTCAGCGTGGAAAGACTGACCGTGGTTGATGGCGGCGGAAGCGGCGGCGGTCTGCCTCACTTGGTCGGTAACCTGGCAGGTTCTGTAAACTCCTTTTTTGAACAGATGAAGACCATGACAGGCCTGGATCTGGCCAGGATGTTGGAGGAACGTTATCAGGCTTCCTCTAAATAAGAAAATATAGCGTAAGTCTAACTGTGCTATTCCTCACCGCTCCTGAGAAAATTCCCTTCCCGTGGAGGGACGGCATGACATGAAGTTATCAATGAAACGGTTGCGGCAGCAAGACTCCACGTTATAATATATGTAAAACCTTCTATTTCATTTCTTCTGTCCATCTATTCTCCTGCGGCGGGATGGGGAGCTTTGCGATAGGTCTTTTCCTTATTGCTCCCCGCCCGCTTTCCACTGATTTGTAAAACTGAGTTTGATATTTACGAGGGAATATTGTAAACCTCTGTTCATGAAGCGGAAAGACGAGCAATATGCAAAGGTTTATCAAGGGAAGGCGCTGATTGCCGACCCCATATACCAGTATGCCTCTTTCACCGTGCCGACAGCTCATTTCCCGGATGAGAAAACGGAAAAAGACTTGATCGACTCTCCCTGGGTTCAAAGACTAAGAAGGATCTATCAACTTCAGAGCGCACGCTGGGTATATCCTGCTGCCGAGCACAGCCGGTTTCAACACTGCCTTGGAACCATGCATGTGGCGGGCGAGTTCGGGAGGTATCTCTATCCGAGTCTTAAAGAGGTGTGCAAAGATGCCCCTTCGCTAAACTATGTCGAGGAACTCCTCCGAGTTGCCGGACTGTTGCACGATGTGGGGCACGGTCCTTACGGGCATTTTTTTGATGACCACTTTCTCAGCCAATATGACATGACCCATGAGGACATTGGGAAGGCGATCATCAGAAAAAAATTGGGTAAGACCATCCGTCGGATCCGGAGAAGCCCAAACGGACCTTTTGCTAAGGGAGAATTCCTTGACCCTGATCATGTGGCAGTTCTGATTAGAATGCCGGAGGAAAATGACACCAGGCTACCGCGATGGTTGCAACTGCTGAGGCAGCTTTTTTCAGGCATCTACACCGTAGATAATCTTGACTATGTCCAAAGGGACGCTTACATGACGGGATTCTCTCTCGATCTTGTGGATATTACAAGACTTCGCTTTTACACCTTTTTCACAAAAGACGGCGTTACCCTGCATCAGGCGGGCATTTCGGCACTGAGCCGCTTTATAAATGCCAGGTTGAATCTCTATACGAATGTTTATTTCCATAGAACGACGAGAGCTCTTGACCTTCATCTGCAGGAGATATTCAGGGACACGATGCGCATAATCTTCCCATGGAATCCATTGGCGGCGCTCGACGAGTATCTAGAATGCGATGAATGGCATCTGTATCATACAGTCTCAGGCTGGCTCAGGGGAAAAAGTCGGAAAAAAATTAGACTGGGTCAGGAGTGGGAAAGGCTTTACAAGAGAGAAGTAAAATGGAAAATGTCATTTTCGACGGAAATCTCCATTGACCAGATTCAGAGGGGGACGCGGTTCGCCGATGCAGGTGAATATGAAAGGCAACTCAGAGGATTTCTCCCTCACAAACTGAAAGGCATTTCATTTTGTATCGATTTGGCGACGCAGGACCCACGCCCCATTAATCCCATGGCAGAGACGGAAAAGAGGGTTAATATCTTCAACCCAACCACGGGTATAACATCCCCGGAACCGCTAAAAGATATCTACCGCTTTATACCGGCGCGGGTTGTCCATTTGCGGGTCTTCGCCCTCTCCCACGATAATGATGCGGAAATTGCCAAGGCTGCGGAAAAAATGCTCAGCTTCCTGGAAGGGACTTCGAAAACGAATATATGAATCCCTTATGATAACTTCTCATAGATCGTATCTTACGTATAGTGTCATTTAGACTTCTCACTTTCCCCGCGAATGGGCGAATCAAAATGACAAATTCAAGGTAATCACAGATGGCAAGTGACGAGACTACAGATCTTACCCTGTTCGTGAAGACATCCGGCGAGGATATTGCCAGATGGAATCGGCAGAAGATTGTCGATGCCCTGATCCGCGAGACGAACGTCGATGTAGATACGGCGGACGCAATCAGCAGAGAAGTTGAAAAACAGATCGTTTCATCCGGGATCGGCGTGCTGACCACGCCCCTGATAAGAGAACTGGTGGACGCAAAACTCATCGAGAGAGGCCTTGAACAGGCGAGGAAGATGCACGCACTCCTTGGATTTCCCATTTATGATGTGAGGCAGTTGATCCTCCTCCAGAATAAGGAGAACGCCAATATACCTCACGGTCCGGAAGGTACAAATCTGATATTCGCGGAGGGGATAAAGAAGGAATACTCACTTTATGATGTCTTTTCTCAGGATGTCGCAGATGCGCATGTGATGGGTGATATCCATCTTCACTCTCTGGGATACATAGACAGGCCGTACAGTTCATTTCAGTCTCTTGAATACATAAAAAAATTCGGTTTGAATCTTCCTCATTCTCTTACAGTTGCCAAACCGGCAAAACATGCAGAGGTACTCCTCGCCCATATGGTCAGGTTTGGCGCCATTCTGCAGGGGCATTTTGCCGGTGTCATCGGCTGGGATGCCGTTAATTTTTCCTTTGCGCCCTATCTTACAGGGATGAGCGAAAAGGAGGTAAGGCAATTTGCCCAGATGCTCATCTATGAATTTTCCCAGCTAACATCGGCCAGAGGCGGGCAAGCCATGTTTACTGATATACACCTCTACTGGGATGTTCCGGAGCATCTTCTCAATGTTCCGATTATAGGTCCGGGAGGCGAATTGTCGGGCAGTAATTACGAAGATTTCACCGCTGATGCGAGGAGATTTGCCTGGGCCATTTTTGAAGTCTTTATGAAGGGGGACGGTACGGGGAAGCCCTTTATCTTCCCCAGGCCACTTGTTCACATCACGGGCGCTTTTTTTCAAACACCTGGTCATGAAGACTTTCTGAAACATATCTGTGATGTGGCCGTTGAAAAGGGGAACACATGCTTCCTATTCGATCGCGAGGAGGTGATTAAGGCTTATTCGTGCTGTCTTTCCGCTGCAGCGGAAACGAGGCATATGTCGATAGAAGCGAAGATGCCCTGGCGGATGAGATGTTCGGCCTTACAGAACGTAACTCTTAACCTTCCCAGGCTGGGTTACAAAGCCACAGGGGATGAGAGCAGATTATTTTCTATGCTCTCGGCCATTATGGAAGTGGCAGTAAGAGCCCACGTGCAGAAGAAGGATTTTATTGAGAAACTCCTCTCCTACGGCGATGAAGGACCTCTGGCCATGCTTGCCATGAACAGAGATGGCTGCCCCTATCTGAGGATGGATCATGCATGCTTCCTCATAGGCATTGTCGGGCTCAATGAGCTTGTCCAGATTCATATGGGAAGCCAGTTGCATGAATCGGAAGAGGCCCTGATGTTTGGTTTGAAACTGACAGGTCATATGAAGGATGAAGCCGAAAGACTCAGCCGGAAATGTGGGTTGAATTTTATTCTGGAACAAACACCTGCAGAAACGACAGCTTACCGCTTTGCACGGCTCGATCTAAAATATTATTCTCCCAAGGCGGGTCACTTTGTCAGAGGTGATATTTCGAAAGGGGAGGTTTATTATACAAATTCAACCCACCTCAATGCATCTGCCTCCGTGGACCCTATAGAACGTGTAAGACAGGAAGGTCGCTTTCATCCATTTGTAAGGGGAGGAGGCGTTACCCAGGTGTGGTTGGGAGATGTTCGGCCTTCGTGCGAGGAACTTGCCGCGTTTATCACCAAGGCATTTAGGGATACAAAGAATGATCAGGTTCTGTTCTGTCCTGAATTCACCACCTGTCGAGAATGCGGCCAGACATTCAGGCGTCTCAAAGACGAGTGTCAATTCTGCGGTTCTAAGAACGTCGAAGGGATAGCGAGGATAACACAGTATTTCAGCAGGATATCCGGCTGGAATAGAGGTAAACTTGCCGAACTTAGAGACAGGAAAAGGTACGAGGGCGCCATATGAGTCTGTGTGCGCCTAAGTATGCCTCATCCAATATGATTTGCACGCCCTAGGACCTGCGTTTTTGCGCGGCCGCCTGTTTATCAATCCTGTTTAAGGCTTTTTTAATAGATCATTAAGGCCCTGCCCTTGACATGGGATAGACCGATAAATATATTATTGCAAAAATTTGGCCGTTTTAAATGCAAGACCGCATACTTTGACATGGAAGATCATATCGTAAAGATATTTAAGGAAAGCAGTAATCTGACAGATGTTTTCGTTGGAGAAAATCTTGACGGTATCGTCAGTGTCATTGAGGTAATTACGACGGCATTGAAGGCAGGAAACAAAATACTGTTGTTTGGAAACGGCGGCTCCGCCGCGGATGCCCAGCATTTGGCAGCAGAATTTGTGAACCGCTTCGTAATAGAACGTCCGCCGCTTCCGGCGATTGCTTTGACTACCGATACATCCGTAATTACGAGCATCGGTAATGATTATGACTTTTCTGAAATATTCAGCAAGCAGATCAGGGCTATAGGTCAGGCAGGCGACGTCGCATGGGGCATAAGCACCAGCGGCTCTTCTCCAAACATCATAAAGGCCATCGAAGCGGCAAAGAAGATAGGGATGATCACAATAGGTATGACAGGGAAGGATGGCGGTGAGATAGCTAAGACGGTGGACTATTCTCTCAATGTTTCTTCAAACAGCACACCGCGTGTGCAGGAGGTCCATATTACCGTGGGACATGTGATCTGTGAGATGGTTGATTATAAACTCTTTCAGAAACCGGATGCGAAATAGGGGCGAGTGCTAAATGCCGGGCATTTAAAGTGACAAATTGACACCATATGGGCCATAAAACGAAGAAAGAAGTTATAAAAGAAACACCGGATGTTCTGGAAAAGGAAGGGGAAAAACAAAAAACCTCTGGTGAAGAGGATATAATGTTAAAGCTTCAGGAAAAGGAAAAGGAGGCAGCCGACAACTACGACAAATATGTTCGTGCGGTTGCAGAACTTGAAAATTACAGAAAACGTGCAGCCAGGGAGAAGGCTGATTCGATAAAATATGGGAATGAAAATATTATTAAGGATATCTTGCCCCTGGTAGACAGCATGGACAGGGCATTACAGCATGCCGACAGTTACGGCTATTCCGATTCATTCAAGAAGGGGTTGAAGCTACTCCAGGACCAGCTCCTGGGTTGCCTGGGAAAACATGGCGTCCAGCAAGTCGAGTGTGTTGACAAGACCTTTGATCCCAATATTCATGAAGCTGTATATCAGGTTGATACTGAAGCTCATGAGGATAACAAAGTCGTTGAGGAACTGGAAAAAGGATATCGTCTGCACGAGCGGCTGTTGAGGCCGGCCAAAGTGTCTATTTCTAAACGAGCAAAAAAGGAAGAAAGCGAAGAATTAGAGAAGGGGAGACTAGACATTAAGGAGGATTGTTAAAAATGGGAAAGATTATAGGGATTGATTTAGGGACGACAAATTCATGTGTCGCTATTATGGAAGGAGGAGATCCCGTTGTAATAGCAAATCAGGAAGGAAGCAGGACTACGCCTTCCATGGTGGCGTTTACAGATAGCGGAGAAAGGCTGGTCGGTCAGGTTGCCAAAAGGCAGGCTGTGACCAATCCGGAAAATACCGTTTATGCCATAAAGAGGCTCATCGGGAGAAAGTTTTCCTCCAAAGAGGTTCAATACGATAAAACGGTCTGTGCTTACAGGATTACGGAGGCGCCGAACGGCGATGCCCAGGTAACGATAAAAGGAAGGAACTACAGCCCCGCGGAAATTTCAGCTTTCATTCTTATGAAGATGAAACAGACGGCGGAGGATTACCTTGGAGAAAAGGTAACCGATGCCGTTATCACGACTCCTGCTTACTTTAATGACTCTCAGAGACAGGCCACGAAGGATGCGGGAAGAGTTGCTGGATTGAATGTGCTTCGAATTATCAACGAACCGACAGCGGCAGCCCTCGCCTACGGTCTTGATAAGAAGAAAGACGAAAAGATCGCTGTCTTCGACCTTGGCGGCGGGACATTTGATATTTCCATACTCGAGTTGGGTGACGGCGTCTTTGAAGTCAAGTCAACGAACGGAGATACCCATTTAGGCGGCGAAGATTTTGACCAGCGACTGATTGAATATATCGCCACGGAATTCAAGAATGATTACGGTATTGATCTCCGTAATGACAGGATGGCTCTTCAAAGAATCAAGGAAGCGGCAGAGAAGGCGAAGATGGAACTTTCCACCGTTATGGAAACAGATGTAAATCTTCCCTTCATAACTGCTGATGCGTCAGGGCCTAAACATTTGGCAATGAAATTGACGAGGGCAAAACTGGAATCCCTGGTTGAGGACCTGATTAACAAGACTGTCGAGCCCTGCAGAACCGCGCTTAAGGACGCAAATCTGACACAAAAAGACGTCGACGAGGTAATCCTCGTTGGCGGTATGACCCGTATGCCGCGGGTTCAGCAAAAGGTTAAAGAGATTTTTGGGAAGGAACCACACAAGGGGGTCAACCCCGATGAGGTAGTCGCTATTGGTGCGGCCATCCAGGCGGGTGTTCTCGCCGGTGATGTTAAAGACGTCCTTCTTCTGGATGTGACGCCTCTGTCTCTTGGAATAGAAACACTGGGCGGCGTGATGACGAGGCTGATCGAGAAAAATACCACTATTCCTACAAGGAAGAGCCAGATTTTTTCGACAGCAGCGGACAATCAGCCCGCCGTTAGTATCCACGTCCTGCAGGGTGAAAGGTCCATGGCAGCGGACAACAGAACCCTGGGAAGATTTGAACTGGTAGGAATACCGCCCGCGCCCAGAGGTATGCCCCAGATTGAGGTGACTTTTGATATCGATGCCAATGGCATCGTCCATGTGTCGGCTAAAGACCTGGGGACAGGCAAAGAGCAGAGCATCAAGATTACCGCATCGAGTGGGTTGACTGAAGCAGAAATACAGAAGCTGGTGAGAGAAGCGGAAGCTCATGGAGAGGAAGACAAGAAGAAGAGAGAACTTATAGAGGCGAGAAATCAGGCGGATTCCATGGCATACAGCGCAGAGAAGAATGTCAAGGAGTTCGGGGACAAAATAGATGCAGCAGAAAAGGGACGCATCGAAGATGCCATTGCCAGGGTAAGGAAGTCTATTGAAGGGGATGACATCAATGCCATCAAGAGCGCCCAGGAGGAACTGACCAATGCCTCACACAAACTTGCTGAGGCCATGTATGCAAAAGCTTCGACCTCGCAGGCAGGGGCTGGCGCAGGCGCGGGGGCACAGGGCGGCCCATCAGGACAACAGCCGGGCGCCGGCAAGAAGGATGAGGATGTGGTCGACGCAGATTTTGAAGACGTGAAATAATTCACTGTGGTTCTCCATGCCCGGGATTCATAACCATGGATTCCCGGGCATTTTTTTGTCGACGGATATCATCCTTTCATATAGAATATATTGAGTTCGGGAATCACTTTGGCGACTATATGAGAGAAGAATCACATTTAAAGAGACTATTGATATTGTCCATAGCCCTGGCGCTTTTTGTATGGGATGCCAGCGCAGCATTTCCAGCAGGGGCAGGAGCCAAGGGTTCTGTTCTTTCCAAACAGGTTGACCGTTATGCGATTGGCTGTGTCCTTCCCCTTTCGGGGCGTTACGCCGCCGCCGGAAACAGGGTGCTGGATGCAATCATACTGGCATCGGGTGTATTCGATCCGCTAGTCAAGACGCCGATCAAGATCATCATAGAAGATTCGCAGAGCCAGCCGGAAACAGCCAGGGCAGCAGTGGCTAAGCTGGTTCTAGAGGACGGTGTGATCTGCATTCTCGGCCCCCTCGGCGCTGATGAATCCAAGGATGCCGCCGGAGAGGCTCAGAGGTTGAAGGTTCCTATAATAACCCTTACCCAGAGGGAAGGGATTACGGATATCGGGAACTACGTCTTCCGTTCTTATTTGACCAATCGCGCGGAGATCGAGTCACTGGTTAAGTATGCCATCCAAGAAATGGCATTGAGCAGGTTTGCTGTCCTTTACCCGGACGATGATTATGGTCGTGAAATGGAGAAAATGTTCCGGGAAGGGGTTCTCCGCGGGAAAGGGAAAATCCTGAAAGCTATTCCTTACCAGACGACCGAGACGGATTTTGCCGACGAGATCAAATCCATAAGTGCTCTAAAGCAATCTTCGTCTTCCATGAAAAAAGGCAAAAGCCCTGAAGGCGAGGACAAGCCTGACATGGGCTTTGAAGCCCTTTTTATTCCCGATTCCCCTGAGAGGATACGCATGATCGTTCCCCAATTGGCCTTCCATGATATCAGAGGCGTTAAACTGCTTGGCACAAGCACCTGGGATACGCCGGATATCTTGAAGGCAGGCAGCGAATTACTGGAAGGGGCCATCTTCGTTGACGCTTTTTCTCCTTACAGTTTTTATCCTGAGGTCAACGACTTTACTGACCTCTACTATACAAACTACAGCCGGGAACCGGACGCTGTGGAGGCACTAGCATACGATGCGGCGGGTGTCGTTGTGAAAAGCCTCATGGAAGACGGTATCAAGACGAGGGATCAATTCAGGGCGAATCTTCTGGATATCAGGAATTACCGCGGCGTGACGGGGAAGACATCGTTCTCAGAAGGGCGAGACGCCCGGAAGGATGTCTTTGTCTTAACAATAAAAGACGGTGAAATCATCCAGATCAAATAGGTATGGGAGTAGTCTTATGAGGTTTCTTCTTACAAATGATGACGGCATATATGCAAGGGGGTTGGGCGCCCTGTATCAGGAGCTTTCCAAGGACGCAGATTGCCTGATTGTAGCGCCTGAGGTTGAACAGAGCGCAGTAGGACATGCGATCACGCTCTTCCGGCCCCTCATGGTAAGGGCCGTGAAAAAAGAAGGGAGCTTTGTTGGCTACGCCGTGAAAGGGACACCGTCGGATTGCGTCAAGATCGGGATCAAAGAATTATCCGACAAGCCGGTGGACCTGGTTGTATCGGGAATCAATTTGGGCGCCAATGTGGGGACAAATGTGATTTATTCGGGAACCGTTTCGGCGGCGACCGAGGGGATCATCATGGGAATTCCATCCATAGCGATTTCTTTAGATACGCACAGAAATGCCGACTTTTCCTTCGCTGCCCGATTTGCCCGGAAGGCGGCGGCATTTATGTTAAAAGATAATCCCGTAAAAGGCGTCGCCCTCAATATAAACATCCCGGCCGTTCCCGAAGAAGAGATCAGGGGGGTTGTGGTGGCAAAGCAGGGCAGGGCGCGCCTGATAGAAAGTTTTGAAAAAAGAGTAGATCCAAGAGAAAACATCTATTACTGGTTAGCCGGAGAGACGAAACTTTCCGATGGAGAAGAGGTGGATTCCGATGCCTGCGCTCTTCGCCATCGCATGATCTCCATAACACCTATCTATTATGATTTAACCCGCCATGATGTCCTGGCGGAGTTGAGCGAAAAAATTAAACAGAATTTTTGATTGTCGGTATGTAGCAGCAGGGTACATCAGCATCAATGTAACACACGACAATTTCTAATACAGGCGTAAAAATAAGCGGTGAACACTTTCCGGTTATCGCGTGAGTAGAACGGGGATTGTGCTCTTGCGGATGACAGATGAAGTGGTGCTGCCGAGAATCAGTTCCCTCAGCCTGTTGTGGCCATAGGCCCCCATGACCATTAATTCGACAGAACCTTCCCTGATGAACTTGATTATTTCACGGTCCTCTTTGCCCCGGAGAATGACGACGGCGCTGTCGATCTTTAAGGGTTCGAGAAAGTCCTCTACCTTCTTTGTGAGGGTTGCCCCAATGTCGTGACTATCCGTGATGATAATGACAGTGACAGGCCACGAGGTCTGCTCGGATAATTCTGCCGCAAGCTTCAAGGCCTTGTCTGCCGGTGCACTGCCGTCGTAGGCCAGGCCCATGCTCTCGATTTCCTGGAAGCTCGCAGGTGTCACCATGACGGGCTTTCCGGAATTCCGCACCACTGATTCTGCAACAGAGCCCAGCATACTGCCCCCGCCTGAGTGAAAATGTTCACCTCTCTGGGCTATGAGGATCCAATCGGCATTACTACCTTCTTCAATAATTGTCTGATCGATGATGCCGACGGCTTTCTTCATCTCAGGATGCAGTCCTGCCTGTTCGCACCTTGTCTTGAAGGCCTGTAAAACAGTTTCCGCCCTTTCATCAAAACCTCCCTGCAATACCGGGAGAAATTCCTGATAAGGCGGAAGGCCCACGGAACCTGAAATATCGGTGAATACCGGCCCCTGCATCAATCTGATATCAACCACATGGAGACCGATCAATTGCGCATTGACACGCTTGGCTATATAGATGCCGTATTCAATGGCAGTTTTCCCGTATTCAGAACCATCTGTGGGAATCAGGATACTCTTTATGATCATTTACCCTTCTGCTCCTTCTCGAAGTTCGCCAGGTTCCTGAAGAGATCATCAACCATTTTTTCCTTCTCTCTCAGATTGTCCTCATCTGCGAATGTGGTTGATTCCTCTTCCTGGCCGTTATCCCGATTTACCGGACCATCTATGTCGAAAGACAGGAACTTCCCTTCCAGCTTCCCATTCCTGAATGTTGCCTTTTCCCGGATCCTGCCGTTTTTATAATAGGCTATATATTCGCCGTCTCGTTTGTCATTTGCGAAACGCCCCTTTTCTTTGACCTGACCATTTTTGTAATAACATATGTAGTCGCCGTCAAGCTTGCCGTCCTTGAAACTCTCTATTTCCCTTGTCTGGCCTGTTGTAAAAAAAAGGGTGTATCTCCCGTCCAATTTACCGTCTTTGTAATGCTCCCTCTCTCTGATCTGGCCGTTCTCATGATAAGAGACATATTCCCCATCCAGCTTATCGTGCTTGAATGTACATTTTTCTCTCATCTGACCGTTCCTGTAATAGGATACAGCATCACCATCTCTCCCTCCATTGCGAAAGTACAGATGGGCCATTATCTGCCCGTTGCCATAATAGGAAGTGTATTCACCTTCTAATTTTCCCTTGAGGGTAAACTTTCTCTCCTTGATCTGGCCTTTTTCATCGTAGGATACTTCTTCTTCAATTTTTTCTTTGGCAGACAACATTTGCAGTCCTTCTGTGAGAGAATGGCTATCTTCTTTTAAGTTCTGCTTACCTTAATGTCTTAAAGGCATTTCTGTCAAGCATACTTATGTTTGTGTCCCCTCGTTTTTTTTCCGCGTAATCAGATATTTTCCAGCTTCCTCCCTTTGTGGGCAATTTCTTCGAGGGTTGCGCGATCCAGTATCCTCATGCGTGAGCCTTCCGATCTAATCAATCCTTGCCTGCCCATTTTACCGAGGATACGGGACAGCGTCTCCGGGATCGTACCTAAAATAGAGGCAAGTTGCCCTTTGGAGATATCAAGCTCGAGGTCATCTTTGTTGGATGATCTCTTGCTGAGGTAGAGCAGATAAGCTGCCAGGCGCCCAGGCACCTCCTTCAGAGAAAGATCCTCAATCAGGGCAGCAAATCTTCGAAGACGCCATGACAACAGGGCCAACATGTTTAAGGACAGCGATGGGTCCTTTTTGACAAGCGCGATAAAGGAATTCCTGGGGAAGAATAGGAGCAAAGAATTGATATGGGCCTCGGCATTTGCCGGATATTCGTGGCCTGTAAAAACAGGCACCTCTCCAAATATCTCTCCGGCCCCCATCATGTGCAGAATCTGTTCTTTACCTTCGGGTGAAAGTTTGAATATCTTCACTCGGCCGGAAATGATCGCATAAAAGCCCGCTCCTTCATCACCTTCCGAGAAGATTGTCTGGCCTTTCTTGTAAGAGCGGTTTACGGCGATTCTGGCCAGCGCCTCATGTTGCCCTCTTGAGAGACCTTCGAAAAGGGGAATGGCGACAACATGATCGATCAGCTTCACGGGAATCTTCCTTCCAAACCTACCGGCTCTTTTGCGACTTTTACGGATGTCGTTCATTATAATGTAATAAACTCTTGTCCAAAAGGAAAAAAAACAAAAAGAAAGCAAAAAATTGACTTTTGTCAATGCATAAAGACATAAGGACAATTAGATTAAGAGAAATTTCGCGAGCACTAAAGAGTGCAGAGCAGCAATATTGGAGGATGGAGGGGCAATTTATGAAGGCACAAAGAAAGGTCATCCGGATTGACGAGAAGAAATGTGATGGTTGCGGGCTATGCGTTCCCGCCTGCGCCGAAGGCGCCATTCAGGTCATAGATGGCAAGGCTAAATTGGTAGCGGAGATATATTGCGATGGACTGGGGGCCTGCCTGGGTGAGTGTCCCAGGGGCGCCCTTAAAATTATTGAACGCGAGGCGGATGAGTTTGACGAGGCGGCCGTCGAAGAGCATATGAAATCTAAAAAAGTGGCTAGCGCTCAGGAAGCACCGGTCATGGCCTGCGGATGCCCATCGTCGCAAATCGTGAGTCTTGCATCTTTACAGCCAAACCGGAAAGCAAATAGAACGGGCGCACAGGTAGTGGCTTCGGCTCTCTCCCACTGGCCGGTTCAAATCAGGCTTGTGCCGCCCTCTGCCCCATTTCTGAAGAATGCAGATCTTCTGGTCGTGGCTGATTGTGTCCCTGTTGCCTATCCGCGGCTGCACGATGATTTTCTGAAGGGCAAAGTAGTTCTCATGGGCTGTCCGAAATTCGATGAAACAGAGGCGTATGTGCATAGGTTTGCGCAGATATTTCAGGAGGCTGATATCAGGAGCATAACCGTGCTCGTCATGGAAGTGCCATGCTGTCAGGGGCTTCCCGAAATTATACGCAAAGGGATGAAGATGGCAGGGAAGAAAATCCCCCTGGAGAAAGTGGTCATCGGAAGAACGGGCGAGGTTTTGAAAAGGGAATTTCTGAAAGGGTGAAATGTTTTATCGCTCTTTCTATTTCGAGTCCCTCAATCTCTTACAGGCAAAAACCTTTTCAAGGAGGCAGGAGCAATTCCTCTTGTCATCGCTATTGACAAAGAGACCACCCTTTTTATAAGATATATAGAACGTATTTGATTTAGGAGGCGGAACAATGTTGATTAAAAGAGCCATCGGGATTATTACAGTGATCACTGCCTTTGCCTTTGTCCTGGGATGTGCAAGTTACGAATCGAAGGTAGTGCCCTTCAAAATGCCTACCGCCTATCCCAATGCAAAGGAGGTTGCCGGTGCGAGCATCGCTGCTCAGGCCTACAGCGACAAGAAGGAAGCGGAAGACGCTTTCGGATTTGACATAGTTGGTGCGGGTTTAATGCCTGTGAGGGTCATTTTCGATAACAAAGGGAAGCACCCGATTGATATTGTAGCCAATCAAACGTTTCTGGTCGATGCAGATAACAACCTCTGGCCGGTGCTCGAGGAAAGGATGGCCTACGATCGCATACAGAAGAAAACGGAGTTCGGAAAGGTAGCCCCGGAAGCAGGAAAGTACGGAATGCTCGGCGGTATAGCCGGCGGCGTCATAGGAGCAGCAATCGGCATTGTATCTGGCCATAATGTCGCTGATGCGGCAATGAAAGGGGCGGCTTTGGGAGCGGCAGGAGGAATCGCCGGGGGTGGTTTAAAGGGAATGAGTGATACCGATGTTCAGGCACAAATCAGATCGGACCTGGAAAAGAGGTCCCTCGAACGCCGTTCCGTAATGCCTGGAGAAATTGCACAGGGGTTCATATTCTTCCCGGGCGAGTCGAAAAAGGCCGTCGAACTGCGACTGCAGATCAGAGAGGCTGATACGGGGGAAAGCTATCCACTCATCATGAAATTTTAGACTATTCAATAGTGCGTTCATGATTATCCTTCCCTCTATTCGGGGGGAGATAGGAGAATGCTTTTCAAGATAGGAGACGATTGCATCTCTTAAAGCCATTCCGTATGTGATATTCTTCCCCTCCTTGAATGGGGAAAATGCATCTCCGCCTGCCGCAAGAAAATCGATAGTCGTTACCGTGTAGATCTTTTCAGGATCTAAAGATCGTCTTCCTATATATACTTCCCGAAGCCTGGAGCCCGCCGGTTCAGACAAATCGTACCTTATTTCCATGCCCGACACCTGCAAGATGCCATGCTCCAGCTTTGCATTCTGCTCCAGGATTTCCAGGATCTGTTTCCCTGTGAGTTTCATGGTGACAAGGACGTTATCGAATGGCAGAAGAGTGAAGACCTGCTCCAGGGTAATCCTTCCTTTGGGAATATTGTTCCTTATAGCGCCACTGTTGATGAAGGCTATATCCGTGCCTGTCTTCTTACGCATGGTGTCACATATAAAATTTCCTACGTTTGATTCGCGCTGGTGATACCTTACGAGAGGAACGGAAGTTTCACCGATAACCCTGCTGTATTCCTTTTGTATCCGACCGTAGTAAGCCTGAATGATCCTTGCCATCTCCGTGTCATGTGGTCGGTCCCTGCCTGCCATAACTTTTTCAAGCTCTTTCTCTTCCGTATGCCCGATGATCCTGCCCGTGTCGGGATCGATCTTGAGTTTCAAGACGCCCAGATATAAGCCGTAGGCGCCTGCCTGGACGATTATTGTATTCCCCACGACCGCAGGATTCTCCAAAGCCGTGTGGCTGTGTCCTCCAACGATAACGTGGATGCCGGGAATACGCTGAGCCAGGTCTTTATCGGCGTCTAATCCCAGGTGGGAAAGAACGATGATGAGCACTGCTCCTTCGTCCTTTGCCTTCTTAATGAACCCGGGAAGAATATCTTCGGGCCTGTCTACCGTCATATGTTTAAAGCGGCCAGGTGTTGTAATGCGGGGAACTTCAGGTGTAGTAACCCCTATAATTGCAATTTTTACCTTTTTTCTATCGACGATGATATATGGCTTAACCCCTGGTAGATATCTGCCCCTTTCATCTTTTATATTTGCGGAAAGATAAGGAAATCTGGAAGAAGCGACAAGGTGCTGGAGAACATCCATTCCCCAGTCAAATTCGTGATTCCCGATGGCCATCGCATCGAACTTCAGATAGTTCATCATATCTGTCACGGATCGGCCTTTGAAGAGATTGGAGACGGGCGTCCCCTGGAACATGTCCCCGGTGGAAACGAGCAAGGTGCCGTCGGGATTTATTGACCGTTCTTCTTGGATCATTCGGGCCAAATAGGCGGCGCCTCCGACCATCTGCCGTTCACCTGAAGTTGTCTCAATGTAAGGCAGTATACGGCCATGAGTATCGTTGACATGGAGGATCGTTAAATCAACGAGTGCAGTTTCTTTTGCGAGAAGGGCCGGTGGAAAGGAAAAGATGAGAAGGGAAAGAAGAATAATTACCTTGGACATTATTTTCATAAAGACACCTCTGAAATTTTGGGGTCCGGCTTCACCCGTATCATATTTAGAGCCTTATCCAAGAAATAAGAGAACGGTTTCTAACATACCTGGCCCGCCATGATGTCGCAAGCCCCCAAAGTATTGGCTTTATGAAATCATATTCAATGTAATATTAAAAGTATAATAGTAATAATAAGTAATAATTTGCAATTTTTTATCTTGAATTATTTTTGTTTTTGTGTATAACGTCGGCCTACGCTACATGGAAATCTGCATGAGAAAAATGAATTTATTCTGCAAGGATAAATGCGTAATCATTATTAGAAGGCACTGTGGGACACTTTCTCTCTGTGTTTTTTCAAAACGCAAGCGAGATTAACAAAATCTTATTAGCTCTGTCATCAAGTTGTAATACTCTGAGTGTATGCTGGCTGCACAAAATAAATGATCGTTCCATAAGTCATGCCCGGGAGGATCATTTAAATAAAGGAACGGAGGAGAAAATGAAAAAGGTTTGGGGGGTTTTATTATTGATTGGTCTCATCATGGCGTTCACCTTGCCTGCATCCGCGGCGGATGTCAAGTTCAGCGGTTCTTATGTAGCACAGGGCTACTATGATAACAACCGCACCCTGCTGAAAGATGGCGGCGCGTCCGTATCCAATGTGTGGCAGAGGCTCAGGGTGCAAACGGACTTCGTGGTTCAGGAAGGCCTTATGCTAACGACCCGGTTCGATGCCCTGGAAAAGATATGGGGCGCTTCCCGTTCAACAACGGCGACCTCAACCAGTCTTGCCGGTAATGACCAGGAATCCGAGAACATCAAGTTCACGCATGCATTTGTGACGTTTAATCTTCCCGGCGGTTATGGCACTTTAAAAGTGGGTTACCAGACGCAGGGCACCTGGGGTACGGTATTTGGCGACACGGGCGAACAGGACTACGGCATGAGGGTCAAGTGGGATTGGGATACCGGTACTTTCTTCTGGGGCGCAAGGTGGGATAAGACAGAGGGAAAGAAAGGTTACAGCAGTCTCGGTCCATCCGGCAATGTCGGGGTATCTACTTATGTCGTGGACCACGACTCGGAAAAGTATTCTGTCCTCGGCGGGTACAAATGGAGCAAGGGTGACGGCGGTATACAAATCACATATTATAACGATACCAGCACTGCCGACAATCCTATCACCGGGTATAAGGCAAGGTACTGGCTGTTCCAGCCCTATGCCAGGGCGGCCTTCGGTAGTGTTTATTTCGAGACAGAGTTCGGCTTCTACACGGGTCACTATAGAGAGTTCAACACCGGCGCTGGCGGCCCGGACGTAGACTATACAGGGTGGCGTGGTTATGCCATGGCCAATGTTGACCTCGCACCGGCCTATGTAGGCGCCTTGGCGTTCTATTCATCGGGTAATGATTTAGGTACAAGCGACAAGAATGAAGGGGGGAATAAGATTGGTACCGACTTTACCCCCTGCCTGATTCTCTTCAACTACGACCTCGGCAGGTGGAACGGTTTGTTGGGTGGTCAAAATGGTTTGACTAGCACGAATTTTCCCGCTTACAATAATGACAACGTCGAGGCATTGCAGATCTTCGCCGGCATCAAGCCCATACCCAAACTTGATCTAAAGGCGAGCTATACCGTCGCGCAGGCGGATAAGGACGGCTCAACGGCGAATTGGCAGTCCAGGAATATCGGTAGCGAGCTTGACCTTACGGCAACCTACAAGATCTATGACAACCTTTCCTACATGGTCGGCTTTGCCTACCTGTGGGCAGGTGACTGGTTCAAAGGCACCTCTCCGGTAGCCAAGATCGACAACGACTATCTCTTGACGCACAAGATGACGCTTAGTTTCTAATCTTGCTGCCATAAGCCCCATGACACTAAAAGAGCCCCGGGTGGACTAACGGGGCTCTTTGTTGTTACTCAAATTCCCTTGACCTCCGCGGATGGATGAATTAATTTTCCACATGACGTTCAATTTTTTCATCGAGGGGGAGATATGTCAGAGGACGTGATGAACACGAGGGAGGTGGCTCGCTACCTCGATATTCATGAAAAACAGGTATACGGCCTGATCAAGTCCGGAAGGATTCCTGCCACTAGGGTGACAGGCAAGTGGATCTTTCCTAAAAGATTAATTGATGAATGGATTGAAACGAATGCTAGGCAGGGGCTCAAAGAGGCAAGACAGAAGAGCAGGCGGATAGCAGGGGGACTCCTTGCATCGGGAAGTAATGACCCTATTCTCGACATGCTGCAAACTTATATAAAAAAGCGTCACCCTGATTTCTATATCTTTTCTGCAAATACTGGGAGCACAGAAGGACTCAAGGCCCTCAATGTGGGTCTTACCGATATCGCCTGGTCCCACTTGCTTGACGCAAAAAGCGGCGAGTACAATATTCCTTATCTATCTGCCTACCTGCCCAATATAAAAGCTGTAGTAGTCAATCTCTTCCACAGGGAATTGGGTTTGATCGCGGCTCATGGCAACCCCTTGCATATCGGCGGCTTTGCCGATCTCGCGAAAAAAGGGGTGAAAATTGTGAACCGGCAGAAGGGATCAGGAACGCGGGTTCTTCTTGATTACCATATAAACAATCTGGGTATTTCGTCCCGTCATATCTCCGGCTATGATACGGAGGTCTTTACGCATTTCGAAGTGGGTCTTGCTGTTATGTCAAAGATAGCTGACACAGGCATAGCCACGGCAGCGGTAGCTAAGCTCCTGGGTCTTTCATTTGTCCCCATTACCTGCGAGAACTTCGATATGATCCTTGATCAATCAACCTTTTTTGCCAAAGGGGTCCAGGCCCTTATTGAAGTTCTCAAGTCAAGGGATTTTCGGAGGCGCGTTGAAAGACTGGGCGGGTACGACTTTAAGGATTCAGGAAAAGTTTTGTATTCAACAGTATGATTTACTGTAAGAGAGATGTCCATGAAAAAAGGATTTCAAATAACGAAGTGGCTATGCCTCCCGATTTTCTGCCTGACCGTGGTTTTCTCGGCGTCGTCCATTGCGCAAACCGGGAAGTTTATCCTGTTGGCAAGCACGATCGGGCCTATTGATGCGGGTATTGTAAGCGCCCTGGAAGATCAATTTGAGAAGGATACGGGAATCCGCGTGCGGCATGTGGGCGCCGGGACAGGGGCGGCCCTGAAGATCGCAGAGAAAGGGAATGTCGACCTGGTTATGGTGCATGCGAAATCCCTCGAAGAGAAGTTCATCAGGGATGGTTTCGGAACAGAGAGAATTCCCCTGATGTACAACGATTTTGTCATCGTCGGTCCTGCAAAGGACCCCGCGGGCGTTAAGGGTGTAAAAGCCGCAACAGAGGCCCTCAAAAAAATTTCTGAGAGAGGAGTTGTCTTCATAAGCCGGGGAGACAAATCGGGTACCCATGTGGCGGAAATGGAACTCTGGGCGAAAGCAGGGGTCAAGCCGTCCGGCCCTTGGTACAAGATCTATGAGAAGGGAGCAGAAGGAAATGTCCCGACCCTCCGCTACGCGGATCAGCAGCAGGCTTATACGGTGATGGACAGGGCAACTTATCTTTCCATAAAGAATCAAATCAACCTCATCATTCTCGTCGAAAGGGATGAGGCATTATTGAATTATATTTCCCTCATACCGGTAAATGCGAGGAAATTTCCGAGGGTGAGTGAGAAAGACGTCCAAACCTTTGTTGCATGGCTCACCTCGCCGGAGAAAGGTCAGAAGATCATTCGCGATTTCGGCAAGGACAAGTTTGGAGCCCCTTTGTTTTTCCCTAATTCAAAAGAATGGGTGAAAGAACAGGGGGGAAAATAGCTTTTAATTCGTATAAAAGTAATGCTGTTTATCAGGAGGTAAAATGATGAAAAAACTTAATCACGTTGGCTCTATTGCACTGATTATATTCGTCATGTCCGTCGTATTTTGCATGTTGCCTGCAATTGCTGCGCAGCCTCAGCAGAAAAATATTATTCTTGCAACAACCACGAGCACCCAGGACTCGGGTCTTCTGGATGTCCTTTTGCCTATTTTTGAAAAGAAGATGGGGTATTTTGTCAAGACGATCGCCGTGGGTTCCGGACAGGCCATGGCCATGGGTCAGAAGGGAGAAGCAGATGTGCTCCTGGTCCATTCGCCAGATGCGGAGAAGAAGTTCATGGCGGAGGGTTATGGCGTCAATAGAAGGCTCGTCATGCATAATGATTTCATTATTATAGGATCGAAAACAGACCCGGCGGGGATCAAGGGATCAAGGTCGTCTATTGAAGCATTCAGGAAGATTGCCGCTTCCAGTGCTTTCTTTATGTCACGAGGAGATAACTCGGGAACCCATGCAAAAGAAAAGTCCATTTGGAAAGCTGCCGGTATAAACCCGGAAGGACAGAGGTGGTACCAGCAGACAGGCCTTGGGATGGGACAGACACTGAGTGTCGCTGCCGAGAAAAAAACATATACCCTTGCCGACAGGGGAACATATCTGGCTTTGAAGAAAAACCTCGGCCTCGAAATTCTGGCGGAAGGGGATACCGCCCTTCTCAATATCTACCATGTCATCGATGTTAATCCTGCCAAATGGCCCAAGGTGAACAGCGCCGGTGCAAAAGCGTTCGCCGACTTCATGGTCTCTAGGCAGACTCAGGACATTATCAGAAAATTCGGCGTGGATAAATATGGTTCGCCTTTGTTTTTCCCCGATGCAGGAAAAAAGGAAGAAGCACTGGGCAAATGATAACGCGTTTTTCCACGATGTGAGTTTTCTCTGTAGGGCTATAAGATCATGGATATAATTGTCGAAGGAATAAAGCAGGCGTTTATACTCCTGTTTACCCTTGATCCTGAGGTCATAGGTATTACCTGGCTTTCCCTTAAGGTATCCGGGACAGCGACGTTAATCAGCCTGTTCTTCGGTGTATCCGCGGGAACTATGGTTGCCCTGACGCAGTTCCCCGGGCGTAGGATCGTCGTGAGCCTGATCAATACGGGGATGGGACTGCCTCCGGTAGTCGTGGGTCTCTTTGTTACTATTTTCCTCTGGCGAAACGGGCCTCTCGGTTTTATGGAGATCCTCTACACGCCAACGGCCATTATCATCGCACAGGCCGTCATCGCTACACCTATAGTTATGGGCATAAGCCTCGCCGCCATACAGAATCTTCCCGCAAATCTCAGATTGCAGATACTGGCCCTCGGCGCAACCCGTCTTCAGATGGTGTGGATTCTCGTCAAAGAGGCGAGGCTGCCGCTCCTCGCCGCTATCATGGCGGGGTTCGGCGGTGTCATCTCTGAAGTGGGAGCGTCCATCATGGTCGGTGGAAACATCAAGGGATATACGCGCGTCCTGACCACGGCAACGGTGATGGAAACAAGCAAGGGTAATTTTGATATCGCCATGGCCCTCGGCATTATTCTGCTGCTCCTCGCCTTTTTCATCAATGCCATCCTGACACATGTCCAGCAGAGAGAAAGGCCGCGATGAACCCTGATAAGACCATACTGGAGGCGAAAAATCTCCGGGTCAGAAGAGGCGGGGGATCCGTTCTGGATATTTCCTATCTCGGCGTCCCGGAAGGCAAAGTCCTTTGCCTTATCGGGCCGAACGGTGCGGGAAAGTCATCGCTGCTTTTGGCGTTATCGTGTCTCTTGAAATCATCTCAAGGTGAGATTATCTTCAGGGAGAAAAGGGTAGGCTCAAATTATACAGTCTTCGATTATCGAAGAAATCTTGCGATGGTATTCCAGGAACCACTTCTCTTTGATACAACGGTCTTTGAAAATGTGGCAGCGGGATTGAAAATTCGCAGCGCGCCGCAGGTCGAAGTGAAACGTGTTGTGGAGGAATACCTGGAACGTTTCGGCATAGGCCATCTTGCCGGTCGCTCCGCCAGGAAACTTTCAGGCGGGGAAGCGCAGCGGACGAGCCTGGCGCGTGCCTTTGCCATAAGGCCCGAAATCATTTTCCTTGACGAGCCATTTTCGTCACTCGACCCGCCGACCCGTGAATCCCTGATGGGAGACCTGGAGTCGATCCTTCGTGAGACAAGAACGACAAGCATCATGGCAACCCATGACCAGATGGAGGCCCTGAGGCTGTCAGATCAGATCGCCGTGATGAACGAGGGAAAGATTATACAGATAGGGCCTCCCGTGGAGGTCATGAACCATCCCGTGGATGAATTTGTTGCTTCTTTTGTTGGGACGGAGACGATTCTGACGGGGGAAGTTATAAGAAGGAATGCAGGAACCTTTTCAGTATCCGTTGCAGGGAGGGTTATTGAAGCTGTGGGCTATGCAAGCCCCGGGGAGTATGTGATTCTCTGCATCCGCCCGGAAAATGTGACTGTGTCGACGGGTTCCTCGAAGGATATTACCAGCGCCCGAAATGTCTTCTCATGCCTGGTTAAAAGGATTATCCCTTCCGGCGCCTTCTATAAAGTAGAACTCGATTGCGGTTTCCCCCTGGTTACCTACGTGACAAATCATGCCCGCGAAGACTTGTTTATGCACGAGGGCATGGATCTTACGGCGTCCTTCAAGGCGACGGCCATTCATGTGATAAGAAAGAAATTGCTGCCCGGGCCGGGCTAGTGATGTGGGCTATAAGCCATACATGCGAAAGGAGGTTATCATGGAATTCCAGGAACTCTTAAAGAATAGGCGATCCATTCGGGATTTTCAGGAGAAAGAGGTTCCAGTGGATACAGTTACGGATATAATCATGGAATCTTGTCTTGCCCCGAGTTCGGGCAATGGCCAGCCCTGGCAGTTTGTTGTTATTAACCGGAAGGAGACCATTAGAAGGCTTTCCGATGAGAGCAAGAAAACCCTCCTTTCAGATATTGCCCGGAATCCTGACTCCCCTGCTAAGAAATATGAGGAGATTCTGCGAAACGGAGATTTTAATGTTTTTTACAATGCTCCCTGTGTCGTTTATATAATCGGTCCTCGAAACCATCGCCTGCTCAATGTGGACTGTTCGCTTTTTGCCTGCTACTTCATGCTTGCTGCCGCAGCGCGTGGTTTGGGAACCTGCTGGATAGGTTTGGGAACAAACGTAAGGAATCCGGAACTCATGCGGGAAATAGGCATACCTGAGGATTGCAGGATAGTGGCCCCTATCATAATCGGCTACCCGAAAAGCATACCGGAGCCTTCCGTGAGGAACAAACCAAGGATACTTAAGGTTGTTTCCTGACGTTTCCGTTCCTTATTCTTTTGTCTTAACCTTGATGAGGATGCTTCTGCAGCATTCACCGTTCTTGATCTCGAAACGGTCGGGTCTTTCTACAATCTGATACTGGCCGTTTGATTCGACCTCCAGACTGTCCTTCGTCAAGCCCCCTTCCTTGGGGATAAACATCGTTCGCCCGATGGGAATCGTGCCTTCCTTCAATAGTGCCATAATAAACTCCTGAATTAAGATTGTTGGTTAAACCTAAAAGCCGATTCAGACAATTGCCGCAAGCGTGTTCACCAATCACGGGCGATCCGTTGGAGCCGATTGTTAGATGCCTTCATCAAAATAGTCGGTATCGATTTTTTTCACAGGATACATGGATATAGTCGATACTCCAACATCGTGCTCAATCATCAAACTGGTGAGCTGCTCCCCATCAATCAAGACAATTTTGCTCCCAATTTGAGAAACATAGATTCGAGCATCGTCGGTAAACCTGGAAGTGGTAATAAAGATGCCTTTGTTAGCTTTCTGAGCCTGTAGCGCTCCTGCGAACTGCATAACGTCTGGTCTTCCAACGGGATTGTTTTCCCACCGCTTCGCTTGAATATAGACAACATCAAGCCCAAGCTTATCTTCCTTGATAATCCCATCAATACCTCCATCCCCAGTTTTTCCGATAGCTTTTCCGGCATCTGCGCGTGAGCCCCCGTACCCCATCTTCACGAGCAACTCTACGACAACTCGTTCGAAAAAGGATGGTGATGCTTTTTTAATCCTAGCGAGTAGCTCATCGGCTAGCTCATCGCGAAGATTTTCGTAGGCTGTTTCCAATGCTTCGGAGGGAGTGGCGGTCGTCACGTCAAGGGCTGCGTGTGAGGGACTTTCTCTATCGCCACTTCTCGTTCCTTTGAGCTGTTGGAACTCAACAAATTCAGGATACTGCTTTAGAACTTTTACATTGATGACTTTTGGTTGCTTCTTTAGAAGCTCTATTCCGCGCGATGTGATTCTATAGTAACCCCTTCGGGTAGCTTCTAGTAGACCGGCTTTCTTCATGTATGTAGACGCCCAACCCACTCTGTTAATAAAAGTAGATTGAATGCCGCTCGGGAGCATCTCTTTTAAATCTTCATCTGTCAGTCCAAATTCCTTTGCGAGGACTTCGACTGCCTCTCCTGTGGAAATCTCCTCATTCTTCTCTCCGGCGAATCGGAGAAGCGGTAGCATCACACTCTGATAATCTGGAACGGTCATGTATCAATCTCCTTTTTTTGCAAGGAACGTGGCGCTCAGCCACGCCCGCTTTCGCGCGTCGGTTATAGCAGCAAGCTATGCTGTGAGTCACCGATTCTTGAGCTTTGACAAAAATTTGTCAGATATTAACCCATTTCCACAATAATTGAAAAGCAAATAATAACGGAAATCAATGTGGTATGGGCTTTATGCTTCTGGTATATTGTGAGAACAAAAACGAGAAAGCAGGACGTCAGGGGGATCAACTGGAAAATTGGTTTAAGTATTAGTATTTGACATCAGGGTCTTTTTTTACCTATAATCGCCATTCTGGATCGGCTGGCATCATGCAACACCCCTCGATTCCTCGAGGAGATGGGAAGTCTTGTAATAGAGAAGTCATGGCGGCTCAATCGCTAAGTAGAAGAGGGATAGGGTTCAAAGAGCATCCATTATGAGGATAGGCAATTTAGATACGGGCAGGATAGGCATTATCGGGCCGGGCAGGCTCGGTACGTCACTCGCGTATAAGTTCGGCAGGGATAATAAAAGGGTAACCCTCTATTATCATGATACTGACGTATGCCGGGCAATCAATAGTGATCACCTTAACCCCAAACACCTGACTAAGGAACTCGCTCGCAGACTCAGCGGCATGGATAATGTGCCCAGGCTATCTCCCACGGTCTATGCGACCAATGACCTGGAGCGTGTTGTTGACGATAACGATTTCGTTTTTCTTACCATCACCATGAACAGGCTTCCGGAGTTCCTGGATTATCTGAAGCCGATGCTTGAAAAGAAAGCGGGAGACACGTGCCTGGTTACCCCGATCAAGGGCCTCATTTCCGATGAGATAACAAAGGAACTGATCACGCCGTCGCAACTGATTAATAATAATCTGTTCAACTTGAAGGAAAAGTATGAGGTCGTGTGCATCGGCGGTCCCTTCTTTGATATGGATATCATGCTGGGGCATCCCGTGTGCGTCACCGTGGCAGGGAAAAAAAATATCGCGAAAATAATAAGGGATGAGATCATCCGGTTCAATCGCAGAGAGTTCACTTCTTTCTATAATTTTGATATTGTCGGGGTGGAGGCTTGCGGCGCTCTTAAAAACATTGTGGCGAATATTATGGGAGTAGTGCATTCTCTTGACCTTGGCGATTCAATACCCGGCACCATATTTGCCAGGTCAGGCGTGGAAATACGATCTCTCGCGAAATTGCTGGGCGGCGGCTTCCAGGCATTTCACAGCCAGGCGGGTGTAGGGGATATGTATATAACCCTGTCATCAGTCGCGAGTAAGAATTACAGATACGGAAAATTTTATTATGAATTATATACGGGGAATCCCATTGAAACGAATATCAACGTGCTTGAGAAGATCGACGGTACGCCGGAAGGGCCGAATACCATAAAAAACGTTAATAAATACCTGGAAAAGAAAAATATGTACAGTCCGCTTTTTCACTGTGCCTACAAGATATTTAATGAAGTGGGGCATAAGAAGGATATCAAGGAGCAGATCATCCAAGCGTGCCAGTTCGACAAAAGAACAAGAGAGTATATCGGGCCCATATCGAGGGTGCTGTACAAATTATTTCCAAACTCATGGTATCGAAGGCATAAAGGATTGCTGTCGAATCTGGAAGTATGACCGGGAGTGCGGCTGGCTTTGATACTAAATAATGACGAGAGCAGGGCTTGGCATAGCTCTCAATAAATACAAAAGGAGAACATGATATGGAACAGGTCAAGGTAGTATTGAATGACAACGAGATACCGAAGCAATGGTACAATATCCAGGCTGACTTGCCGACTCCCATGAAGCCCCCCCTTCATCCGGGGACGGGGAAACCTGTTGGCCCTGACGATCTGGCCCCTGTTTTTCCCATGAACCTGATAGAACAGGAAGTAAGCCAACAACGCTGGATCGACATTCCCGAAGCCGTCCTGGAGAAATATCTTATATGGCGACCTACACCACTTTGCCGGGCCTTCAATTTTGAAAAGCTCCTGGGCGCTCCGGTAAAAATATACTACAAAAATGAAGGCATCAGTCCTGCCGGTTCCCATAAGCCCAATACCGCTGTTCCCCAGGCATATTATAATAAGATTTTCGGTATTAAGAGACTTGCCACCGAAACCGGAGCCGGACAGTGGGGAAGCGCACTGGCCATGGCATGCAAAATATTCGACCTTGAATGCAGGGTATACATGGTGAGGGTCAGCTACGAGCAGAAACCTTATCGCCGTATGATGATGAATACATGGGGAGCGGAATGCATCCCCAGTCCGAGCACCATGACAAACGCGGGAAGGCAGGTGTTGGCGGAACACCCGGATTCGCCGGGCAGCCTGGGTATTGCCATAAGCGAAGCTGTTGAAGATGCCGTCACCCATCCGAACTCCCGCTATTCCCTGGGGAGTGTGCTGAATCACGTCCTTATGCACCAGACTATCATTGGTCTGGAGGCCCAAAAACAGATGGAAAAGATAGGCGTGTATCCCGATGTCGTGATAGGCTGTGCTGGCGGCGGAAGCAATTTTGCCGGTATAGCCCTTCCGTACGCAAGAGATAAGGTTCATGGCAAAAAGGTCGAGATCATCGCCGCGGAACCTACATCCTGTCCGACCATGACCAAAGGACCATTTGCCTATGACTTCGGCGACCTTGCAAAGCTGACGCCTCTCCTTCCCATGCATACTTTAGGGCATGATTTTGTGCCGGCGCCCATACACGCGGGAGGATTGCGCTATCACGGCATGGCCCCCATCGTCAGCCACCTCGTCAATGAAAAACTGGTTGAGGCGAGGGCATATAATCAGATGGAGACCTTCGATGCAGGCGTGAAGTGGGCCCGGACCGAATGTTTTATACCAGCGCCGGAAACAAATCACGCCATCGCCGCTGTGGTGGATGTGGCTATGAAGGCGAAAGAAGAAGGCAAGGAAAAGGTCATCCTCTTCGATTGGAGCGGCCACGGCCTTGTTGATCTTGCCGCTTATGACGCCTATTTCTCGGGAAAGCTTGAGGCCTACGAACTGCCGGATGAAGAGATCCGGAGGGCATTGAAGGCCATTGAGGGACTGCCGAAGCCATAAATTTATCAACCTTTCATAACTCCTTAAGCCGTCAGGGGAAAAACAAGATTCCCCTTGACGGCTTATTTGTTTTTAGACATGGTATGAGACATGCTTGAAATGGCATTATTAATGCGGTGAGTTGATACTTGGATAAGTATGATCAATTAGAACTCCGGTGTTCACGGCTTGGGGGCGAGGTTAAATTCTCATACTGCCGGAAGGAAAGTGGGAATCTGCCGTGTCTTCGCATCATCAGTTGCTGGTATCCTTTCTTCCCGGTTGAACAACATCTGAAGGAAACCATGACAGCAGAGTCATGGAATGCATTTGTCAGCCAGATGCCTAAAGACAAAATCACAACCCTTATCGAACTTGTCGAGGCAGTGAAAAAGCGTGCACAAATCAAAGACGAGTGATTATTATGGATCTCTTTGATCAAAAAGATACCGACATCGATCTCAGTCCCCTGGCAGATAAGATGCGTCCCCGGGCTCTTGACGAATTCGTAGGGCAGTCACACCTTTTAGGCCCAGGCAGCCTGCTTCGGCGCGCCATTGAAGAAGACAGGCTTTTCTCGATGATCTTCTGGGGGCCGCCCGGCTCGGGAAAGACAACCCTGGCCCGTGTCATTGCCCATGAAACAAAATCCCATTTTGTGAGTTTCTCTGCCGTGCTTTCGGGGGTCAAAGAGATCCGGGCTGTTGTTGACGACGCACAATCCAAATGGCGTTACCACCACAAGAAAACGATCCTCTTCGTAGATGAGATCCATAGATTCAATAAGGCCCAGCAGGACGCCTTCCTGCCCCATGTTGAAAAAGGACTTATAACACTCATTGGCGCGACTACAGAAAATCCATCCTTTGAAGTAATCTCGCCGCTCCTGTCCAGGACGCGGGTCATGTTGCTGAAGCCTTATTCCGATAGCGAACTGGCTGTTATTATCGACCGGGCTATCCGTGACAAAGAAAAAGGCCTGGGAGACCTCTCTCTTGAGATAGAGCCGGATGCCATAGACCATATCATCTGGTCAGCGGATGGGGACGCCCGCATGGCCTTGAATAGCCTCGAGGCAGCAGCATCTCTCCTGCGGAATGGGGAGATTGGTGCAAGAAAAATTACGCGTGCCGTGGTGGAGGAAGCCCTCCAGAAGAAGGCCTTACAGTATGATAAAGGAGGTGAGGAGCACTATAATCTCATCTCGGCATTTCATAAGAGCCTTCGCGGAAGCGACCCGGATGCCGCTCTGTATTGGTTGGGCCGCATGCTCGCCGCCGGCGAAGACCCTCTTTACATTGCCAGGCGCATGGTGAGATTTGCTTCAGAGGATGTTGGTAATGCCGACCCGATGGCCCTGGAAATCTCGGTTTTGGCCATGCAGGCATTTCATTTTATAGGTCTCCCTGAAGGGGAACTCGCCCTGGCCCAAGCCGCCGTTTACCTTGCGACTGCTCCCAAGAGCAATTCACTTTATGTCGCTTACGGCAAGGTCAAAGAAAGGATAAGTGAAACAGGTACCCTCGCTGTGCCTCTCCACATAAGGAATGCACCGACACGTTTAATGAAAGACCTTGGCTATGGAAAGGACTATCAATATGCACATGACTTTGAGCATGCCTATGTGCCCCAGGACTATCTGCCAGACAAGCTTAAAGGAGAGGTTTATTACAGGCCTACAGCGAGGGGACATGAGAAAATCATCAAAGATAGAATAGAGAAATGGCGTAAATTGCGGGAATCGACGGATGAGCGAGGCAAAAAAAATGGGGAGACTTGATGTCTCCCCAAGGTCAGGAGGAGTGAAGGTGTTTACCTTCTTAGTTTTGGAGTTTACTACCGGCCAATCATGCCCGTTTATTAACCGATAATTAACTTTTGTAATGCTTTCAGAATGCATATGTTATGCCACAATCCGGTCAGAATGTGTAAGTCGTTTATTTTAAAGCAGTAATGAAAGAATGTCCGCGGTAAATGGCATGTACTATGGAGGAAAGAGAAGGAAATAAATGTCGACGCAGGATGACGATGATATGTATACTGCCAGAAAAAACAATTAGTTAAGAGATGAACGTCAATTGTTTTTGGAATCGACATATTTGTCGGATCTTGTAATTACTCGATCCGGCAATTCTTTCTAGGGTAAGAAGTCGTTGACTTTTAATGCTGATGAAATATGATGGCATGCATCGTAAGGATCCGGATGAGGCTGCATCCCTTCAGCGGAGAGTAATAAATGGGTATTTCGAGCCAAAAAAATATAAACAATTACTCGGACAGGCATTTGTAGATGAAGACGCAGCATAAAATAATATGGCAGAACCGCAATCCCGAGTATGGGAGGCGTTTTTTGCAGCCCATCGCCGTTACGATTGTTTGCACCGTTTTTATCTCCCTTATTCTGATCATGGGCATCATGGACATTAGGCGAAGTGACAGGAGTCTCATGGGTTTCATGGAGAGTCAGGGCCTGGCCATAATCGGGGTAGTCGAGAGACTTGCCCAAGAGAACCTCAACGCCCTGATTCAGGCATATCAGAGGGATAGCGGCGGCACCTATGCTCCTCCTGTTGATGAGGCCTTATTACCCCAGAAGTCATTGACTGCTGCCCTTGTAGATATGGGACGCGAAATTGATAATCAATGGAAGGCAGATCACCTGAGCGATGAATATCTAAGAAAATTTGCTGACGAGAAGGGTCTATGGTTCGTGGCCGTTTTGGATAGAAGAGGAAAGGTCGTCTACCAGAACAGGACTCTCCATGCGGATATTATCGGTGGAGACGCGGACAGGGTCTTGGGAAGGGACGCAATCACCATTGATCTTTTCTCAAGGCTTGGCAAGGACAAGAAGATCGGGTTTGTAGCATTGCGGCGCACGGATGGCAGCGGGACAGTCATTATCGCGCTGGATCGCGACGGGCAGAGATATTGGGGCATTAAGGTATCCGTAGAAAAGGCCCTGGAAAGATTGGGACAGGGACAGGGTTTGGTCTATATTAAGATCATGGATAAGCGCGACATGATCCTGGGCAGTTTGGGGCAGGTGCCTGATAAAGAGAACCGAGGTAAAATACTTATCGATGAAATCCTTGCGGGCACGAGAAAATTTGAAAGCCGGAAGATTGTTTCCCATGACAAGAAACTCCTGGAAATGGCTGCACCTATATACCTATTCGGCAAGGTGGCTGGGGTCGCGAGGCTTGGTCTTGATCGCGAGGCTACGGATCAAATCCTCGCAGAGAATAAGCGTAATATGATTTTCTTCATGTCATCCGTCATTTTGATTACGCTCTTGGCGATGTGGATACTTTATCATAATCAGAACAGGCATCTGGCAGGGATTGTTGAGATGGAAAGACAGCTTGAGAAAGCCGAGAGGCTATCTGCCCTTGGGCAACTCGCCGCAGGCGTTGCTCACGAGATTCGTAATCCTCTTAATGCCATAAGCATGGCCAGTCAGAGGCTGAAGAGGGAGTTCATGCCGGCAGATGAGGATAAGATCAAGGAGTTCCAAACACTGGCTGGTGTTATTCGTGATGAAATCAGACGTTTGGATGGGATTATCGAAGAGTTTCTGACATTTTCAAAAAGCCGGCGTTTGGAGCTGCACGACTACCCTGTCGCCGAGGTTCTTCAGAAGATTGTCAATCTAATCCAGGAAGAGGCGAAATTAAAAGGAATTACTTTGGAAACCCTCTACAAAGGCAACCATGCGATCATCCCTATGGACGTGGATAAACTTCAGCAGGCCATTCTTAATTTCGTAAAGAATGCCATGGAATCTATTTCCGGTGAAGGTACTGTCCGTATACGTGTTGATTCCAGCGGGAAGGATCGGGTCATCATAAAGATATCCGATAATGGATGCGGCATGACCCCTGAAGAGATGGAACGCATTTTCAATCCTGAATATACGACTAAGGAAAAAGGTCTGGGTCTCGGGCTTCCTCTTGCGCATGAGATTATTCGCGGCCATGGGGGAGAAATCCGTGTATTGAGCCAGCCGGGTTCGGGGACGACCTTCGAGATTTCTCTTCCTGCGGGAAGATCGGGTGAAAAGAATGGCATGGTCTAGAGGAATTCAGGCATGAAGAAGTTAAACATACTCGTAGTTGAGGACGGTCAGTCTCAACGAGAGATGCTCCGGGATTTTCTCGTTAGAGAAGGACATACAGTAGTGGAGGCTGAGAATGGAGACTCCGCAATCCAGTCTGTTTTAAAGGGTCATTTTGACATGATCCTCCTGGATTACAAGATGCCAGGCATGGATGGTATGCAGGTGCTCAAAGAGGTGAAGAAAATCAATGCTGAAATCGACGTGATAATTATCACTGCATACGGGACGATAGAAACGGCAGTGGAGGCCATGAAGGCAGGTGCCATAGATTATGTTACAAAACCTGTTGAATTTGATGAGCTCCTTATCCATGTGGATCGAGTATCAGAGCGGCGCACCCTGATTAGGGAAAACGAGATTCTCCGTCAGGAACTTAAGGAGAAGGGTGTTACGATGGACAAGATCATTTATAAGAGCCCGAAAATGAATGTCCTGATCAACATGGCAAACAGGATCGCAGTGAGCCGTGCCACTGTTCTTATCAAGGGAGAAAGCGGTACGGGCAAAGAATTGCTGGCCAGGCTGATACACAATCTCAGCCCCCGCTCGGCAAAATTGATCAGTGTGGTAAACTGCAGCGCACTTCCGGAAAGCCTCCTGGAAAGTGAGCTGTTCGGTCATGAAAAGGGCGCCTTCACCGGCGCCACAGCAAGAAGGATTGGCAGATTTGAGGAAGCCGACGGAGGGACTCTGTTTCTGGACGAGATTGGCGATCTTTCCGCTCCTGTCCAGGTTAAGCTCCTTCGCTTCCTTCAGGAACGCGAATTTCAGCGTGTAGGCGGCAATCAGACCATCCACTCTGATGTAAGAATCATAAGTGCAACCAATAGCGACCTAGAATCCAAGGTCAAAGAAGGGACGTTCAGAGAAGACCTTTTCTACAGACTGAACGTCGTTGTAATGGACATCCCTCCTTTGAGAGAAAGAAAAGAAGATGTACCCCTGCTCATTGACCACTTCCTGAAACGCTTCGCTGCGGAGAATGGCAGGAACGTGACTGGCATAACGAGCGAGGCCAGAGACCTGCTTCTGAAATACGATTATCCCGGTAACGTCCGAGAGCTGGAAAATATCATCGAGCGGGCTGTCGTGATATCGAGAAATGCCGTCATCTCCATAGATGACCTTCCTTTTGACGAAGAGAGGATCTACCCGGAATACACGGGGAAAAAAGGAGAGGGCTTGCTTCGGGGATCGATTGAGGAAATGGAACGGAGATTGATTCTCGATGCCATGGAGAAGTCGGGCGATCATCAGACTAAGGCCGCTGAAATCCTCGGCATCAGTGAACGCATGCTGCGATACAAACTCAAAAAATACGGCCTAAAAGAATGAGTTGTCCTGAACCATACTTGAGTTTACAGACATTGTCATATCGAGTCGTGGTTATTGACTTCACCTACAAACAAATGCTTCCAAGAAGTCTGGATGTTGATGATTATGGAAAGAAAGGGTGAATAAGAATAGTTTCAAAATTCGCCCTTTCACTCTAATAATTATTACTGCATTCCCAGAAACGCCCTGCCAAGGAAGACAGCCATCTGACCCCTGGTAACGATACCATCTACATTATATGTTCCAACAACCTGTGTGATATTGGCATCCCTGAATTTCTGGATGTATTTAAATGCTCCGTACTCTGGAGGGACATCGGTAAAATACGGGGTTTGGGTATAATCAAAATTATCACCATATAAGGCCCGGACAAGGAAGACCGCCATCTGACCCCTGGTAACGATACCATTTACATCATACGTTCCGGTGACCTGTGTGATATTCGCAGCCCTGAATTTCTGGATGTATTTAAATGCTCCGTACTCTGGAGGGACATCCGTAAAATATAGCGTCTGGGTATAATCAAAATTATCGCTATATAAGGCCCGGACAATGAAAACCGCCATCGCGCTCCTCGTCACCGGGTCTGAAATACAATAGTACTCAGAAGAACCATTACAACCATGCGTAATACCTGCCACAGATATGGCATTAATGTAAGGGGTAAGAGCATTCTGAGGATCATCGGTAAAGGTTCGCGGCGCCTGAAGAATGAAAATATCCTGGTTGCCGATCCTGATCTTCCCCGTCCTGCCACTGCCGTTGGTGTTGGGGGAAACGTTGTAGGCAACTGTGCCGGTACCGGTGCCTGAGGAACCCGAGGTCACAGAAATCCAGGAATCAGGCGATGTGGCTGTCCAGTTGCAGCCGCCGGCAGATGAAGCTACATTAATACTGCTGATGCCGCCCTGGTCGCCATAACCGTAATTGGATGGCGAAAATGAATAGGTACAAAGAAATAAACCGATATTACTATAAACCGGGGTGTACTTGTCTGTCGTCGTTCCGTCACCCAGCTGGCCGTTGTCATTACCCCCCCATGCCCAGACCATACCGTCCTGCTTCAGGGCAACCGTATGATAAGCTCCTGTCGCGATTGCAGTCACGCTTG
>Ga0209777_10001346_pt1 | contig 36119 bp, 34 predicted proteins | sample FrelakmetHBP12HB_FD_187147 | JGI IMG/M metagenome (GOLD analysis project Ga0209777, IMG submission 187147) | Freshwater lake sediment microbial communities from the University of Notre Dame, USA, for methane emissions studies -HBP12 HB (SPAdes)... | ecosystem: Environmental > Aquatic >...
TGAGCGATAATCAATGTGCAGAAAGGATGGTTAAAGCACGTTACAATCTATATAAACAAACCAAGGGATTCTCTGTTAGTGAAGCTAACCGGCTTCCTCCAGGCTCATTCTTCGATTAGAAAAGAGTTTAAGTGTATCCGTGCCATCCATCAACCAATATCAACCATGAACGAACAACAATCTGTAAAACCTATTGACAAGCTGGTGTAGTTAGCTTATATTTTCACATATTGATTGGTTAACAGCCCAAGCCCTTTGAATATCGGGCGTGTTAGGGGCTCTGTCTGGGGAAACCGGAGCGTTGGAAGCGGAGAGTTTATACATCTCCCGATTCAATAAACGCCACCACCCCTCCCGTAACCGTGGCTCCGGGGTAGATGGGATTAAAGACAGAGCCCTCTTCTATTTTCATAACATATTTTTATACCCTCCGGTTTTTAAGTTATACTATTCTTATCCCGTTTTAGGAGGACAGAATTGCCTTCATCGCTCAACATTCCTGAAAACCAGGTTAAACAACTTATCGATCTAGCGCTGGAAGAAGATATCGCCGGGGGTGATATTACCAGCCGGATTTTGGTACCCGCCGAACTCGAAACAAAAGCAATTCTATTAGCAAAGACCGATGGGGTTCTGGCCGGGATCAATATCGCCTGTCTGGTCTTTTTAAGAGTCGACCCGGAAATAAAAATAGAAGTTTTGTTAGCGGATGGGTCGGTTCTGAAGAAAGGTGATATTATCGCCCGCATCAGTGGCAAAGCCCGCAGTATTTTACGAGCCGAAAGGGTGGTATTAAATTTTCTACAGAAATTGAGCGGTATCGCTACCAAAACCCATCAATTTGTTTCCCTCGTGCAAGATTTGCCTGTAAAGATTCTTGATACCCGCAAAACGACCCCGGGTTTCCGCCTGTTGGAAAAATACGCTGTAAAAACGGGTGGCGGAAAAAACCACCGTCTGAATTTGAGCGATGGCGTACTGATCAAAGACAACCACCTGATGATTGTGCGCAAACAAGGCATGACGCTGAGAGAAGCAGTGATAAAGGCTAAACAAGAAGCACCCGCCGGTCTTTGGGTGGAAGTAGAGACGACTAACCTTGTAGAAGTAAAGGAAGCGGTTGCCGCCGGCGCCGATATCATTATGTTCGATAATATGAGCCCGGCTATGATGAGCAAAGCGGTGAAAATGCTAAAGCCAGGTATCAAGAGCGAAGCCTCCGGCGGCATTAATTTGAAAACATTGCGAAAAGTTGCCGAAACAGGCGTTGATTTCATCTCCGTGGGAGCTTTGACCCACTCTGCCGAAGCGCTGGATATCAGCCTGGAACTAGTGAACTAAAATTTAAACCAATGGACCAGTTCAGAACCATCAGTTTCACGATCTAAGCGACAAAACACACTTGTTTCCTCTGTGACGCATATGGTATTATCGCCATAATAGTGCACATGTACTATTATGGCGGGATATGATTACAAAAGGGCAAGCAAGAAATCTAAAGAGAGTTTATAATCGGGGTTTACTTCTTTCTATTTTTGAACAGGAAAAACTACTAACCAAAATTCAGATCTTTGACGATGGGTATTTCGCTCTAGAAACAAAAGAATGGGACGCATATTGGCAACCCGTTTTTGATTTAAGGTCCAAAAAAGTTCAAGACAGCATTGATAGTCTCCATATCGCTTGGAAAGAATATATTAATTCTAGATTTATTGATCGAAGACGTGAATATTGCTATCGGTATTTTGTTCTGTTGGAAACCTTGTTGGTTTACGATGCCCAATTCACTATTCCAATCTGGAGACAGGCTCTTGAAATAACTTTGGGGTTTGAATGTTTTGCGATCAATTCAACATTCGATGCCGATAATACTTTTGCAGCCGGGACCTGCACTCTTAGGAATCCATGTTACCTTTTAGCAAAGCTTAAAATGCCAGAGATGTTAGATAACCCCCAGTTTTTGCCTATTATCATGGTCGTAAACACAATGAAAGCAGAACTCTTTTATCATTATCGACAGTATATACTTACCCTCGATTCATCAATATCTCTATTTTTATACCCCGCTGTTGAAAAAGAAAAACGTTCAGCAAGTTTCAAGTTAATCAACTTGTTAGTTGGCGGCATGAATTTGGGAATTGACCCCCGTACCCATGAAAGGGCGCAAAGAATATGCCAGGGTATTATTCGTCCTCTATTGGAATCAAATAATGCCAAACGAACTGACACTATCACCTTGGAACTAATTGACATAGGAGCCGGCAGCGGGAGCGTGAGTGGTTCAATTTGCAATGAGATTCTCCACATGAATTTTAAAATGAAATTTCTTTTGTGGTTGGTTGATTTAGAACCCAAAAATGTCACTCGATTCTTTGGTAATGAAACACGAATTACCCTCGATAACATCGTCTTTCTCGGAGCCGATTATCGCGATTGGTTAAGTCGGGTGAATCCCTTACCGGTTGCTCGTGGGCTTCGTATTGCGATAGTATCGAAACTCTTGAACAACCTCAGCGATTTCTCGATTGAAAAGTCATCATCTGAAAGTCTAACACGATTCAATGAAGATTCACGCGATAATTCAAATCGGTTTTTCCATCGGCCATCAATATGCTTGTCTCCGGATGGTAATGGTGTACAATCGTTGGCTATTTCCAATTCACGTGTCTATACAAAAAAGGGAAGGATCTTTGCTCAGGCATCGCTATCCGAATATTATCAGGGTATCTACACGTTATTGCACGAGAGTAAATCTACCGAGATTATCGAATCTGAGGTATTTCTTCCAGTCAGATCATTTAATACGGATTGTCTTGTTACCAAAGACGATAAAAGTATAATCGGATGTCTATCCGAACTCTGCAATTATACGATAATAGAGGATGCCGACCTCAGCCCGCAAAATATAAGGGACCATGCCTTAAAATTTTCACTAGACTTGTTGACAATTTACGATATGACAAAAGTTTTGAAGCTCAAAGGCAATTACATTTACGTTATTTGGCGAAGAGGAATAATTGACCCATTGCTAATAGGTGAAAAGATATGGTAAATGTAGTTAGGGCTGAGCGTAAATCATCTGTTCTTTCGGCATCTAGTTTAGCTTGTTTGGCTAATATTCCTAGCATTAATCTGACCTCAGGTTGTGCCCATGGTTGCATTTATTGTTACGCTTGTGGTTACAGCAATTTCCCAGGCAAGAATGAAGTTATCATCTACAAGAACATTTTAGAAAAACTGAAAACAGAACTTTTGCGTAAACGAAAAAAACCTGTTGCGGTTTATTTCAGTCCATCTAGCGATATTTTTCAACCTATTCCAGAACTAAATGAGATTAGTCATGCTGTATTAGAATTCTTGCTTTCTGAGGGTATTGGTATTTCATTTTTGACTAAAGGGCGAATTCCTGAAAAAACATTGAATCTTTTGCTTGATCATGCGGATAAAATCAAGGCGCAGATGGGGATTATCACCTTTGACGATAATATCCGGGGCATGTTTGAACCGAACGCGGCAAGCATCGATGTACGACTGGCACAAATGGCCAAGATGATTTCCGGTGGTATTGCTGTCGAATTGCGGTTAGTTCCGATTCTTCCTGGCATCACTGATACCCTGGCCTCGATTGAACAATTATTCCACACTATTAGTGCCATTGGAGTGAATTACGCCGCGATAAGCACTCTTTTCTTGAGACCAGCAGTTGCCACATCCTTAAAGGACTCTATATCCGATAAAGAGATTCTGGGTGGCTTATTGGATTTATATAAAGGCTCGATGCGAATGAACGTTCATGCTGCACATTCTTCAGTTATCCCTTTACCTCTAAAAAACAGACAAGAGATTTACAGTCATTTCAGGCAAGTAGCGAGTAGATATCAAATAGAACTATCCGTTTGCGGCTGTATGAACCCCGATATTGGCGGTGTTTGTAATATTGCCGGTAAATGGCTGACAAACGAACCCCAATCCTGTCTGTTTAACCAGGAGTGATGACTTCTTAATGAATATGAATCAGGTAATTAAGGAAATTCCCATCAATCTATTACTTGAACATCCTGAAAATAGTAATTTTATGAAAGCTGAGACTGCTCAAAAGTTGCGGCGACATATCGAAAAAACCGGGAGATATGAACCACTGACTGTGCGGCAACACCCAAGTGAAGAGGGACGCTTCCAAGTCATCAATGGGCATAACCGATTACGAGTTCTTCGTGCCCTTAAATTTCAAAATGCACATTGCAATGTTTGGAACCTCGATGACCAAGAAACAAGGCTATATCTCGCAACCCTCAATCGTCTTTCAGGCCAAGATGTCCCGGAACGCTGGGCTATTCTGTTAGATAGCCTTCTTCAATCCTTTGATATTGACGAATTGACTGCCTTACTTCCTGACGATAAAAAACAAATGGAACAATTGGAACGGTTGACTCATCTTGAAAGTGATAGACTTTCTGAAACAGCGATTGCTAAAGACACGTTAAAAATTGGTGTCATCATTAGCTTTATGCTCGATGAGGCTGACGCTAAAGAATTGAATTTGGCCTTAGATCTCGTTCTAAATGGAGAAGAGGGGCTCCTATCTCGTAGGCAAGCACTTGTATACCTTGTGCGTTTCTACCTCAGAAATTCCCGAAAATTGTAAGATGTCCGGGAATTTGTTTGTCGAAAAATTGACATGGTTCAAACAAAACTAAAAACCAGAAGCGATATAGAGTGTATCCGATAATCTGGAGGAGGTTGTCAAAATTCTCGTAGCATAGACAAACCCGATCTTAGATATAATTATTGTACTTGGATAGGCTAATGTGATAATTAGACGTGTGAGTGGATTTGGGAATATATCAGTTTCAAATTGACCGGAGGTAGACCCCCCAAATGCCGATAGAGGCTTGGGTATAACTAAGTCTTTCTCCCCGTCGCCATATAGCTCTCCGGTGTCTCCACCACCTTTACGCCGATAAACCCGGTGCTACTCAGTAATTGCGTCATCTCGACAGCGTCCGGCAGCAGGTCGTGTACCGTCATTTCGTGATGGCTGTGAATGTGGTTAATATGCTCACGACTTGAAGTATGCCCGATAAACAAAACCCCACCTTTTTTCAACACGCGTTTCATTTCCCGCAAAGCCAGTGGCTTATCGCTGAAATGGGGAAAACTGGAATAACATATTACGGCATTACAGGTATCCGCTGGCAAGGGAATTTCTTCGACGCTGGCGCAGATAAACTTGATGTTCTTTTGCGGATGCTTTTGTTGAGCCCTGGCCAGCATTTTTTCCGCGATATCCAGTGCATAGATATGACCTTGTGTACCGATTCTCTGCAATATGTAGTGGAGGAAAACACCTGTTCCAGTACCGACATCAAGGACGACATCGCCGGGATGCAGCTCGATTTGCGCCGCCAGTTTTGCCAGTTTGGCGGAGTCCGTTTCCGAGGCGGTTTTGTCCCAGATTTCGGCTTGCTTGTTAAAATAATCCCGGAGCATTCAAATTTTCTCCAATGCTTTCTGCTTCGGTTGGCGATGCGAATTCCGTTTCGGCGAGAAAACCGCGCAAATCATGAATACGATCGATGAGGTGATAACGATTGTAGCGCCGCTGGGGAAATCGAAAAGATAAGAAAGCAGTAATCCTGCCCATCCGGAAACCACTCCAAAAACTGCCGCCAGTATGAACATCTTCTTCATGTTATAGGTCAGTTGGTAAGCGGCGGCCGCCGGATTTAGTATCAGGCTAAAAATTAACAACCCCCCGATCGAATTCAAAGATACTGTAACCGTGGCTCCGGTCATAAACAAAATAACATATAAAATTACAGTTGCCGGTAACCCTACGGCCAAAGCGATCTGGCGGTTAAAAACTGTCGCCTGTATTTCTTTATAGAAAACTGCTACCAATCCCACTACCACTATGGCAACAATGGCGAGCAGGATGATATCTGATACGGTAACGGTAAGAACGCTGCCCCATAACAACCCCAGCGCTTCAGAGCGGGTGGATGGGATAAGACCGATGATCAAAAATGCTATCCCGAGCATTAATGAAAAAATAATCCCCAGCGATGTATCGGGACTCAGCTGTCCCCGGTCTGCCAGCGGTCCGATTACCGCGGCTGTGCCCAGGCTGAAAACAAAGGCTCCCAATATCGGATCGAACCCCAGCCATAAACCCAGTAGTGCCCCGGCAAAGGCGGCATGGGACATGGCCACTCCGATAAAAGGCATATGGAGCAGCACTACAAATACCCCGATCATAGCGCAGGCAATTCCCCCCAAGAAAGTTGCCAGGATAGCATATTGCATGAAATGGTAACCGAAAATCGATAAATCCATTTAGCCTCCCCGCCGGTGGATGTGAGGATGCCGTTCTTCGATGATGTCAGCCGGTATATCGTACAGACGGCTCAGGCTTTGGGTGGAAATAAGAGTATCCGGCGGACCATCGCCGATGATCACCCCGTCTTTGACCAGGACCACCCGATCACAGGTATGCGGCAGCGCATCCAGATCATGCGTGACGAATAATGTGGTCAACTGCCGTGAGTCATGGATTTGTTTTACCAGTTCCAGAATATCGGTTTGTGCCTTCCAGTCGAGTGAAGCGGTTGGTTCATCGAGCAGAAAGATTTGCGGTTCCTGGGCCAGGCAACGCGCGATAGAGGCACGCTGTTGTTCACCACCCGAAAGATGCCCGATGGGGCGGTTGGCCAATGGCGACATACCAACCATTTCCAGCGCTTCATCGACAATTTTCCAATCGGTTTTACCAGGTTTGTGGAATAAACCCAGCAATCCGCTTCGGCCGATCATCACCACTTCCCGGACAGACATCGGCATACGAGCGTCAATGCGCTCTATTTGAGCTACATAACCCACTTTTTTACGTAGCTGGTGGTAGCTCTGTCGATTGATATTTTCACCGAGCACAGATACACTACCGCTCTGCAGTTTTCCCAGTCCGTTTACTACTGTCAACAGTGTGGTTTTACCCGCACCATTAGGTCCGATAATACCCACAAACTTATGAGCGGCTACTTGCAGTGATACACCACGCAAAGCAATATTCTCCCGATAGACGACGGTAGCATTTTGGATGTTAATTATAGGTTCCGGCAATACCAACTCCCTATTTTATCGCATTAATCAGTAGTTGAACGTTGTAATCGATAGCTTTTTCCCAAGTCTCAGTATTAGCAAAGCCGCCCGGGAAATTGGAGAGATTCAGGTTTTTCGCATTCAGTTCTTCAGCAATTGCTTTGCCGGCATCCTGTCCGTCTTGCAGATTATTCACAACCAAAGTTACGCCCGAGCTTTTCCCCTGGTCGACCAGGGTCTTCATGGTTTGAGGTGTCAGCTCCTGGGGACTGTTAAACGAGGCCACGATATTAAAACCCGCCCACTGTAAAAAGTCCGCCTGGCGGGCGGACGCAATAACATTTATCTTCGATACCCCGGCTTGGGTTAGTCGGTTCTTAATGTCGGTTTCTTTGGCGGTAATTCTAACCTTATATTTATCTGCATTATTCCGATAAGCAGTCGTATTGGCAGGGTCGATTTGTATTAAAGCAGCGAGTACTTTATCCACTGCCGCAGATTGTACCGAGGGGATCATCCAGTTACCGTCAACCGAGGCTTTAACGACTTTGAGATTGGGATTATTCGCGGTGGCGATAATTTTATCTGCGTAGGTTTCCCCCGGCCATCCGTGGAGTAAGAAAAGTTGCGCGGAGGCTAATTTTTCAATATCGGCAGGTTTGATATCGAAGTTACCGGGGTGTTGATTCGGCGGCACTAGATTCAATACCTCCACGTGCGAACCGCCAATCTGCTGCACAATATACTCCATCAGAGAGGTACTCGTTGCAACCTTGATTCTGTCGGTATAGTTCTTAGAGCAAGCAACCAATAGACCCAATGACAAACCGAGCAGTAAAATACCGGTGAAAATCCTATTCTTCTTGAACATGACGTTCCTCATCCTCTTCCCATAGTTGCAATAAGTTGCAACAGATACGCAAAAAAATTTACGGGGATACTTTTATTGTGAAGTTTCTACTTGAGCTAATTTGCGGCTGCAACGAATACAACGCCCCATAATACCCAGATGTTGAAGCTCGGCGATAAAATGATAATCCCGCAACAGGCTTTGTTTGAGTCCTTCCAAGGCTGATTCATTGAGATCGATGATGGAACCACAATCTCGGCATACCAGGTGGTGATGATGTCCTTTACCCACCGGGTGGTATCTGACACTTCCCCCACCAAGATCTGTCTTGGTTACCATGCCCAGTTCTTCAAGCAGGTCAAGAGTGCGGTAGACAGTAGATATGTTAACATTGGGATATTTCTGCACGACCTGTCCGAAAATTTCATCGGCGCTGGTATGGTCGGTGGCATTTTCAATAGCGGTTACAATCATGAGACGTTGGGGTGTCATGCGGTAACCTTGATCTGCCAGTTTGGTAACCATTTCGCGGGTTTCCTGTGGTTTAGGTTTCCTACCCCATAGTCTCATATATATTAATTATATCAAGAGATATTTACTTACGCAATAGGTTGTAGGTGCAAATTATTGCGTTGAATCAGGAAATCAATCGCGGCTTAAAAGTCTTTCCCGGCTATCGATGATGATAGTAACCGGACCGTCATTATGGATTTCTACCTGCATATTAGTCTGGAATTTGCCGGTAGCTATTTTTAATCCGGTAGCTTTAATCCGGTCGACGAATAGATTAAACATTGATTCCGCTTCCTGCGGAGGGGCTGCATCGGTGAATCCGGGGCGCCTGCCTTTACGGGTGGATGCCAGCAAGGTAAACTGGCTGATCAATAATAGTTCCTGGTTCTTGTCCTTTACAGAAAGATTAAGCTTCCCTTCGGCATCATCCAAAATACGTAAATCTACGGTCTTCTGCGCCAGATAGTTGATATCTTCGAGGGTGTCACCGGAAGCTACTCCTACCAGCACAACCAACCCGGGTCCGATCCTACCAATTGGCTCCCCGTCTATTGTAACAGCAGCGTGGGTTACCCGTTGAATTACAACTCTCATTCCGGCCGGTCCTTAAATTATAGCTAAACTTTTTTGTATTTCCACTTGCCCATGATGTAATAAAGCACAAAGAAAACGGTGACGATAGCTGAAGAAATTACTATTGCCCAGCGTAGCCCATAAACTCCGAAGCTGGGGATATTAGATAACAAATATGCAAGAGGGATCTGTAACCCCCAGGTGCCGACCACGCTCAAAATCATTGGCGGCATAGTATCTCCGGCACCGGCGATGCAGTTCTGAAAAACCGCCGGCAGACTGATAAACAGATAACCGATGGAAGCAATACGTAAAAATCGCGCTCCGGTTACCACCAGCTCGGGGTCGGTATTAAACAGTTTTACAATCCATTCTGCCAGGAAGAAGAGCACACCCACCCAGAAAAGCATAAATATTTCACCCATGATAACGGCGTACCAACCGCTTTTAACTGCCCGCTCGGGACGTTTTGCACCCAAGTTCTGTCCGGCCAAAACCCCCGCTGCCATGCCCACACCGAACAACGGCATGATTAAAAATATGTCAACTCTCGACCAGATGGTGTGCGCCGCTACGGCTGTGGTGCCGAAAGGTGTTAAGAACCGGATCAGCACAAAGGCGCCCAAACCCATTTGTACCCCCATAATAGATGAGGGGATCCCTATTTTGATAATTCTCCAAATTAGTTGCCAGTTGAAGTTTAACTTCCTCAGGTTAAGGGTCAGATGAGAACGCCCTTTAAGCAGCAACCAACCAATCAATACCAAACCCGCAGTCTGGGCAACAAGATTGGTTACGGCAGCTCCGACGACTCCCATCTTAGGGAAAAACCAAATGCCGAAGACGAGGAATGGACAAAGCGCAATATGTACCACACGATAGAGCACCGTTATCCACATAGGGCGGAGGGTATCCCCGGCAGCCTGAAGACTGCCTTCCATCATAAACCGGATCATCATTACCGGTGAGTAAGCAAATACTACCCGCAGGTAAATTGCGCCGTCTTTCACAACCTCATCTGATAAGCCAAGGAGTCTTAAAATAGGTTCGGCGTAAAAAATGCCCACGAGAGCCATGAAAATAGACACAATGATGCTGACCATTAAAGATTGTTTGACGACGCGGTTAGCCTCGGCAATTTCACCCGCGCCAATTGCCCGGGAAATCAGAGCTCGCATACCCGTTACCAGGCCCATCATCGAAGACGTTAGCAGTTGTACGGCAATACCCGCCACTCCGACACCCGCGACTGCGGCTTCCCCGAGTTTGCCTACCCAGATAACATCGATCGTGGGGCCAAGCATGTTAAGGCTACTGCCAATGATAATAGGCCAGGACAAGTTGAGTAAATTTGTTACAATATTGCCTTCGGTAAGATTTCGAGCCACTATTTTAGAAACGCCCGTGGTGCTCGCCAATATCGGATTTTTAGTTTCTGAACCGTTATCCAATATCAATTTTTCCTTCCCGGATTTACTCTAACATTATACAGGGTAATTGGTGGATAACTACACCCTGCGTGTTTTCCATCTCCCGGTACGGAAATATATAACATTGGCAATGCCGTTTACAATAGCACTGGCGGTGATTGCCCACCGTATCCCCACTGCTCCGAAGTTGGTGTATTTCGGTAGTATATAAGCAAAAGGTATCGTAATCAGCCAGGTGGTAGAAATCTGTATCAACATCGTCGGCAGTGTATCTCCCGCTCCCTGCAGACTGTTCATTAAAACGAACATAAAACCGATGAAAATCCAGCCGAAGAAGGCGATTTGTATAAACTGACGGGTTACCGCATCGAGAGTTGGATCACTATCAAATAACCGTATTACCGGTCCGCTGAAAATCACTAGTAACGCTGCGGCGATAATAACAAAAATTTCCACTACGGCTACAGCCAACCAGGCGCTCTTTTCGGCGCGTTCCGGTTTTTTCGCTCCCAGATTTTGTCCGACCAATACGCCGGCACCCATCCCGAAAGACATCGCCGGCATGAATAAAAACATTTCCAATCTCTGAGTGATTTGATGGGCCGCCATTACTGCCGCACCATATGGTGCCAGGAATTTCTGCAAGATGAACTGGTTAAGAGTACGTTGAATACCGGATATTAATGCCGGGAAGCCGACCCGGACAATGCGCCAGATAATGCTAAAATCGAACTTAAAACCCTTAAAAGTGAGTTTTAATCTGGATTTAGCCCCGAATAAAACCCGCAATCCTAAAATCACACCTAAACTTTGCGCGATGATACTGGTGAAGGCAGCTCCGCGCACGCCAAGCTCGGGGAATATCCACCATCCGAAAATCATGAACGGACACAGGAGAATGTGGAAAGTACGGAAAATAATAGCAATCTGCATCGGGTTTACTGAGTCTCCGGAGGCTTGCATGATCGCATCCATCATCATCCGGAACGTAATCGTGGCACCGCCGATAAACTCGATACGCATGTACAGTGTACCTATGGCCACGATCTCCGGATCGGTGGTAATGAAGGAAATGATACCCTCGGCAAAGAAATGCCCGACAACTGCCATCAGCACAGCATATACGGCAGAAATAATAACTGCGTGTTGCGCTACTCTGAGTGCGGTCTCATTGTCTCTAGCGCCGATAGAACGGGCAATGAGTGCGCGCATACCGGCCGTTAACCCCATCATTGCGCCCTGGGCTAACTGGACGACAACACCGGACACCCCGACGCCGGCGATAGCTACCTCACCCAATTTACCTACCCAGATCATATCGATCGTCGGCCCCAGGGACATCAGGGTTTGAGTTACAGTCATCGGCCAGGAAATGAGCCAGAGGTTTTTGAAAATATTGCCTTCGGTCCAATCTTTTTTTATGCGTTGTGCCAACATGCCGTCGGCGTTTTTCGGTTGGTTCTTGATTATTTCATCAGGACCTTTAAGTGTCATACGAAAATTAAACTCTCTTCAGGATTTTAAACCTAATACTAATGCTTGCTCAATGGCTCCCGAAGCGACAAACAAAGACCCGGTAATACAAATCAGGTCGTTCCCCCCCGCCATACGCAACGCCATCGGCAAAGCGACGGAAATATCTTCAGTTTGTTTTATATCGATATTATGTTTTTTGAATTCTGCTGCAATGGGAGCTGTAAGCATAGAGCGGGGATGTACTGAACGGGTGGCGATTACCTTATTAAAAATAGGCGCGAGTTCGCTTACAATGCCGGAAATATCCTTATCGGCAGACATGCCAATAACCAAAATTGCTTTATCGAATTTAAAATACTGTTTTAAAGCTTCACATAATTTATGCATTGAATCCGGGTTATGCGCGCCGTCTGCAACCACAAGGGGTCTGCTGTTGAGTATCTGCAATCTGCCTTCCCACTGTACCCCGGCCATCCCCTCGATGATTTTTGTCTTGGGAATGTGATTTCCTTTTTCGATCAGAACTTCGAGCGCCCCGATCGCAGTCGCGGCATTATCCAATTGATATTTACCCAGTAGCGGTATGGTGATACGGTAATTATCCAACCTGCCGGTGACCAGCAGAGATTGCCTGACATTATCGAATTTCAGACTCTCATATGTCACATCGCGTCCTACATAAATACATCGGGCGTTTTGTTTTTGGGCAACGGCGGTAATGGTGTACTCGGCTTCTGATACCTGAGGGGCAATGACTACCGTGCCATCGGGTTTGATAATCCCGGCTTTTTCTCCGGCGATAGCGGTAAGGGTATTACCCAGTATGTCCATGTGTTCATAACTAATGGAGGTGATGATGGAGACTAACGGTTGTACGACGTTGGTTGCATCCAGCCGACCGCCCAGTCCTACCTCGATAACCTGGAAATCTGTCTTTTTTGACGCAAAATAACAGAAACCAAGCGCGGTGGTAATTTCAAACGTGGTTAGGTGTTCGTTTTTATCAGGGCTCTCCGCATTTACGGCTTCGACAGCGGGTTTTATTATTTCCATGAGAACAACGATTTCATCATTGGTAATGTACTTACCATCGATGCGGATGCGCTCATTGTACAGATGCAGGTGAGGCGAAGTGTAGAGACCAGTTTTGTATCCCGCAGCCGTCAATACAGAGGCTATCATGGAAGCCGTAGAGCCTTTGCCTTTACTGCCGGCAACATGTACAGTTGCAGCTTTGAGATGTGGATTCCCCAGCCGGGATAGTAAATTCCTGACACGCTTTAAATCCCAGGTCTGGCGGGTGCGTGGGCTCCTTTGCCTTTCGTAATCGATAAAGCTGTAAATAAAATCCAGAGCCTGCTGAAATGGGCTATCCGTCACATTACCTCTATAGAGTAAGCGGGGAGCCGTCAAGACTGACGCAGCTCCCACTCATATCTAGTTAAATCAGGAATAATTATAACACTCCTCTCCCGATAGTAACAAACATACTAAGGTAAGTTGCTGGGTGTGGTCAGGTGGATGATTAATGCCTTAAAAAACACTATCTCGTTTGAAAATTCGATTCTGTCTGTGTTATTGTAAGGCTACCTATTTTCAGTAAAGCTGCATGTAAACTCGAGGGGTGTATTGTTTCCGGTGACGACAAAAGACAAGCAAAACCAGATTCATGTTATCCATCCGCGCTGCAAAGGTTGTAATTTTTGTGTAGAATTTTGGCCCCAGCATGTTTTGTTCCAATCCAACGAAACCAATGCCAAAGGATATAATACCGTTAGGGTTTCGGACTCGAACAAGTGTACCGGGTGCGGCATGTGCAGTCGGGTATGCCCCGAATTTGCCATATTCGTTGAAACACCCGAGGGTAACAAATAATCTAAAAAATGACTAAAAACCACGACAACTCCGGAGAATATTTTTACAGTGGGGACGAGGCGTGTGCTGCCGGCGCAATTGCTGCCGGTTGTCGCTTTTTCGCCGGCTATCCTATTACCCCTGCCACAGAAATTGCCGAGACGATGTCCGAGCGTTTACCGGAAGTCGGCGGTACCTATATGCAGATGGAAGATGAGATAGCTTCGATGGCTGCCGTGCTGGGAGCGTCCTGGGGTGGTGTTAAATCCATGACGGCAACTTCGGGTCCCGGTTTCAGTTTAATGATGGAAAATATCGGGCTGGGAGCCATGCTGGAAACACCTTGTGTGGTAGTCGATATGCAACGCGCCGGTCCTTCTACCGGCTTGCCTACACTCACCGGACAAGGCGATATGATGCAGGCAAAGTGGGGGAGTCACGGACCTTACAGTATTATCGCACTTTCACCGGCTTCGCCACAGGAATTGTTCGATTTAACGATTAAAGCCTTCAATTTAGCGGAACAATACCGTGTGCCGGTACTCGTCATGTCCGAAGAAGCTATCGGGCATATTTACGAGAAGGTGACAGTACCTCCTGAATCTAAAATAACACTCACACAACGGCGTAAACCAAAGGTATCGCAAAAAGAATATCTGCCCTATGCCCCGGATGCCGATCTGGTGCCGCCGATGGCAGTTACCGGCGACGGCTACCGCTTCCATGTTACCGGGCTCACCCATGATGAACGCGGTTACCCGGTGATGACAGCGGAAGCGCAGCACAAACTAGTAAGGCGGCTCGTCGACAAGATTGAAAACAACCGCAAGGATATTTACTCTTTTGAAGAGACGTTTACCAAAGATGCTGACGTGGTGGTTTGCAGCTATGGTATTTCAGCCCGAGTGGCTTCCATTGCTGTCCAGCAAGCCAGAGAAATAGGAATCAAAGTGGGCATCCTTCGTTTAATCACCGTTTGGCCTTTTCCATCTGAAAAAGTAAAACAACTGGCGCTGAACGTGAGAGCGTTTGTCGTACCGGAAATCAACCAGGGGCAGATTGCGCTGGAAGTGGAACGTGCTGCCGGCGGTTATGCTAAAACGATTTTAGTGCCCCATATGGGCGGCACCGTCCACAACCCGGAAGTAATACTGGAAGCTATCAAGCAGGCAGCCAGATGAACACAACTTCAACCGAAACATTGAAGCATCCGCTGGAAGAATATTTACGGGTCGATCGTTTACCGCATATCTGGTGTCCCGGGTGCGGGCTGGGGATGATTTTAGGCGCACTTTTGCGGTCGATAGAAAAAAACAAACTGGATATCGATAAAACCGCCTTAATTTCGGGCATTGGGTGCACCGGAAGAGCTGCGGGATATGTGAAAATGGATTCTTTCCACGTGACACACGGGCGTCCTCTCCCCTTTGCTACCGGCTTGAAAGTAGCCAAGCCCGATTTAAAGATTATCGTTTTAAACGGGGACGGAGATCTGGCCGCTATAGGAGGAAATCATTTTATACATGCTGCCCGGCGTAATGTAGATATGACGGTCGTTTGTGTCAATAATTTCATCTATGGGATGACCGGCGGCCAACTTGGTCCGACTACGCCCACGAAGGCGCAAACTACTACTTCCAGGCAGGGCAATGCGGAACATCCTTTCAATTTACCGTTTTTGGCCGGAGCCTGTGGGGCGGTTTACGTGGCCCGGTGGACGGCTTCACATGTGCGGCAAATGGAAAGGGCTTTTAGCGAAGCGTTGAATAAAAAAGGTTTCAGCTTCGTCGAGATTATCAGTCCCTGCCCTACATATTACGGTAGGATGAACGAACAGGCTACCGGGCTCGACCAGATGCGTTATTACAGCTATCACAGCACCGTCAAACACGGCGCGAATCTAGCGGACATCGATATCACTGCTGACGGACAGATCATAGTGGGAAAATTTATCGATATCGAAAAACCTTATTTTCCATTGCCCCAGGGAGAAACTGATGGGAAATAAAGCTGAAATCCGTCTTTGTGAGTTTGGCGGCCAGGGTGTAATCCTGGCCGGTTTCATTATCGGTCAGGCAGCCACGGTTTATGATCACCGACACGCTATTTTAACGCAGGATTATGGGCCTGAAGCACGTGGCGGTTCTTGCCGGGCAGACGTGATTATCTCCGATTCTCCGATTCCCTACCCGTATATCACATCTCCAGACATTCTTATCGCGTTATCTCAGGACGCCTACAACAAATACTTACCTTCAGCGGTTAAAGATACGATGATAATTTTTGATGAAGACCTGGTAAAGATTGAAAATTTAGAAGAGAATAAATGCCTGCCCATGCCTGCCCGCCGTATTGCGGAAAAGTTAGGCAGGCTTGCTGTAGCAAATGTGGTCATGCTCGGATTTTTTACTGCTGCTACCAAGATAATCTCCACCGAGGCAATAAAACAATCGGTTTTATCTGCCGTTCCACCTCATACCGCTAAACTGAATATGAACGCCTTCGAAGAAGGTTTTTTGGCCGCGCAGAAACTGGGTTAACATTTCTCTTTTTCATCTACCCGAAAAGAGGAGGAAATATCGGTTTTGAGACTTATATCATATTTTACCCAGGCGATTTGTAATAATTTACATGTACGATAAGCTAAACAAATAAAAAACATCTATCAGGAGGTGAACCATGAGCATCGAATTTAACGAAACCGAACTGACACTGCTAGATGTCCTTTTACAGAAAGAACTGGGAGACACGCGCGTAGAAATACACCATAGTAAGAACCACGATTATAAAGCCTTCCTGGTTGACCGTGAGAAGTTGGTTAATGAATTAATCGGGAAGATCGAAAAAAAGACCTGAAAAGACGATATGGATTACTTGACCATTTTAATCGCGGGATTTTTTGTTACGGTTCCAGGTCCACCGCTCGAGGAACAGTGCTAGTATCACCACCGCAGCGGTGAGAATAGCAGCCGCAGTGGTAAAATATAGGTTCATTCTAAATACGGAATCGCTGATAAACAAACCCCACCCCCAAGCCCCGACATAGGCTAAAACTATATATTTTATGATCTTTGCAGGCAGAGCCGGGACAAAAAATTTCCAGGCTGGCAAGCGCAGATTACCAGCCGCCAAACCCATCAGGTCCAGCGGCATCGGCGAAACAGCGAAGAGGAAGACAATAAGCATTCCCCATTTCTTCAACCAGGTGACTGCTTTAAGGTAACCCGGGTTATCTTTCCAAAGGCCACGCCCGCTGTACCCGGCGACATAAGCCGTCATTTCGCCGATCGCTCCACCCAAACCAGCGGCAATACCGACGTACACGGGGTTAAAAGCGGCACCAAGCGGGAAAAGCAATATCAAACTAGGCATAGGGAGAATGATCGTAGCATTTGTGAGCAGGCTGATGAGAAAAGCCCCCAGGTAGCCATAATTCCCTAATTCCTTGATTTTATCTTGAAGAAGGAACAAGGCCACTGTTATGGCAACAACAAAAAAAGAGGCTAAAATCGCCAAGGCATTTTTTTTAAACCAATTGCCTTTGGGGTGTGGTCCAGGCACGTTTTGCGTGATTGTCATTGAGAGTATTGTAACACAGTAAAGGCAGGTGTGGTTCCAGAGGTGAAGTTGTCGTAAACAGAGGTAGTTTGCTATACTAAATAGTTGTGCCCCCATCGTCTAGAGGCCTAGGACAGCAGCCTTTCAAGCTGTCAACATGGATTCGAATTCCATTGGGGGCGCCAACCTTCCTCTACAATTCTCAAAATTCCATTAGATGTCGGCAAATACACTTTTAAGAGGCTGCAGTCTGAGTAGCCCTTAAGCCATTCAGAATCAAGGTAAGTAATTCCTTTTCATATTGTTTCAATGTACACAAATATCTAAGTCCCCAGCGATAATAAGCCCATCCGGTACAAAGAGAAGTAATGTTCGATGCGACCGTTTTTACATTCATTTTACGGAAGCTGCCATTTCTCACACCCGCGGATAATATTTGCTCGAAACCTTGGGTGATTGCTGCTGCGGTCCGGTAAATCGGTTGGCGGTCATTTTTCTCCAGATTAAAAACTACATGATTTAAAAAGATAAAGGCATCCTTGTTATTATCCACATTTCTCAAGTAGAGTTTAATCTGTCGTTTGAGGACTTCTTCAGGACCCATAAATTTTATTTTGGGTACTTCTTTTTCGGTGGTTATTAAGTATTCATCGCTTGCTAACTCTAAAATTGCGTGCACCAGATTCTTTTTAGATGTAAAGTAATTGTAAAAATTGCCCTTGCTCATTTTGCAGGCATCTGCAATATCCTGCATCGAAGTGGTTTCGTACCCCTGTTTGACGAATAGATTAAGCGCGCAGCGGATAATTTCCTGAGGACGTTTGGATGATGGCTTCTTCGAAGTCTCGTTTGGTTTATTTTCTCTGATCATAACCGTTGTTGCCCTCCGTTTTGATACTAATATCATAAGCGTAGAGATGGCAGGTATAGAGCGGTTATTTACTTCAAGCTTGTTATATTCTATTCCCTTTGCCTGCTTGAAACTATTTAAGAAGGGCGCTAAGAATTATATATTAGTATACTTGTTTGGTCTTGTGATGTACACTCTATTATTCAGGCGTACATTTGAGATTAGGGTATGAAACGGCCAGTGATTACCGGTAATGGGTATTGATCTTTAATGACCGGGAAAATTAACACAAAAATGCTGCTTAATTATCGTGTAACATTTGTTTTATCTTTCTGGCGAAATCCTCGCTTTCGGGATCTCCGGTCACCAGTTGAATTTGAGCAGCCGATGTCACTCCTATACCCAGTTCCGCTGCCCGGGCAATCTGTTCCTGTGCAAAGACCAACCCTCGGCTGACTTCGGGTGTAGTACCCAATATACGTAAAATAGCAACCCCCACAGCATCGATGGCGATACGGTCGGTACCGGCGAGGATGACTCCGGCGTCTACCTTAGTACCCCGGGCAGGTCCGCCGTTTACAAAGGCTTCAACACCATCCAGTACAACAAGATCTGGTGAATATGCGGTATTAATTTCGGCGATTAGTTGCCGTTGATAGGGCGAAGTATGGAGTTCGTTCATAAAAGGGTGCCCCAATCTCGGCACTAGCCCTACCGAATTCTTTAAAGACAGTGTGAAATGTCCTCCATTAGCATGGGTCTTGAGGCAACACGTTTGCACAATCGATTCCGCATCAAGGTAAATTCGCGGAAAAAGAAAACCATTCTTCCAATGGCTGTTTTTAGGAACGAACAATGTCCAACCCTCAGCCCCCATTTCTTCCAGATTTAGAATCTCGAAACCAAGTTCTCCGGCAAGTTTACTAACGCCTTTCTTTTCCATCACTACCCGGGTGCTATCTCCGGGTCCGCTACGCTCGGCTAAAGTAATCCGGCTTGCGCCCAATTGTTGAAGTAATATGACCAATGACCGGAGAGTGTCGATGTGTGTCGAACCCGGCGTTGGGTCGGCGGAGTTTAGATTAGGTTTCAGGACAACATTTTTACCATGAACAGCCTTGAAATCAAGGAGTGCGACAGCTTGCTTTATACCTTGGTTGCGATTATTCGTGCGTACGATTGCTACTTTTGTCATTGCTCATAACCCCTAGTTCTGCCGTACTAAAGCAGAAGGAACTTTACTCATTTTCTGCTATTAACTCAATTATAACCGAGTTAAATTAATGGAGCCAATCAAGGTGATTTGTGTTGCCGATAGCCTGTAGACAGATCTTCAGATGCTAAGCGGGTAATAACTTTGATGCAATGAAAACAACCAGAAACCCAACCAGGCTAATGGCAAAAGCTACCGAAGGCGTAGTCTCGTCATGTGCTTCCGGTAATAGGTCACTGGCGCCCAGGTAAAGAAATCCTCCCGCGAAAAACGGCAACAAATAAACCAGATACTGATCTACTCCCTTGATGAAGAGGGATACAATAGCACCGATTACCGGAGTTATGGCATCCAATAGCAGCATTCTCATGGCTGATTTCAGTGAATTACCGGACCTTAACATTACCGTAACGGTATTCATACCATCCGGAATGTCATGGAATATTACCGCCAAAGCCACCACTATTCCGATTTGAAAGTTCAAGTGGAAACCTACTCCGATAGCGAAACCATCGGCGAAGCTATGCAGAGCTAATTCACTAGCCCCATAAATTCCACCGGTCGAATGTCTTACATATTTCCATCCGTCCGCTGATGCAACTTTTTTTACCGAGAGCAAACGCTCGAGCATGTAAAGGAAGATAAACCCCAGCGCCATCATGTAGAAAATGCTTTCAGTCGAAGCGGGTTGTGTCTCAGCTAGTTTAAAAGTAGCCGGCAGCAATTGGAATAATGGCACAGCTATTAACACCCCGGCCGAAAAAGCCGCGATTATCCCGAACCGGTTTCTATTGCGAGCGGCGATATAACCACCGAGTAAGGTGGCCAGGAAAGTGACAAAACTCAATATAATTGTGTAGAGGTTCATATGACCTGCTTTTGTATGCAGAAAGGTATTATTGATTCTCTCTGGTTTACTCTAACATGGTTACACCGATGACATTATCATTTTTACCGATATTGTACAAGGAATAATGCATAACGTGGAAATTTAGTTTCCAATATCACTAGAATCCACTGTTTTTAAAAGCCGGCGATAAAAAAACACGCTGATCAAGAAGGGGATAAAGTCATAAACAACACGAAATAGAATCGATGCCAGGACAGCCAATTCAAAGGGCACTCCAAGCAGTGCATAAACCCCGGCCATCGAAGCCTCCTGCATTCCCAAGCCCCCCGGGATTAGCGAGATGTTTCCCACAGTAATCCCCACCGCAAAACCCGTTATCAGTACTCCAAGGCTTAAGAAATTGCCGAGTGCGTAAAAACAGAACCATAAAGCCGCTAATGCGGTTGCCCAATCGGCAATGATTAGAACGAACACCGGGATCATTAAAACGGGCTTTGCTTTTATGATGACCACGCCGATATTCATCGAATCATCGAAAGTCTTTGCCGAGGATTCGATATTTTTACGGATGATGAGGCGAGATAATCGGTTTAACAAGTTTAGTACCTTAAGCCTGAGAGACCGGCTGAATACTATCGCCGTAGCCAGCACCACCAACAAAATGAGCAACACAGTCGTCAGGACTAATACGATTTCAGTCTTTTGGCTCACGGAATGGTGGAGAATCAGATAAATAATACCGATAGGAAGCAAAGCAAACATCATCAAATTGTGAAAGTGAGAATGAAATATAGATGCGGCTAGGGCTTTTTCCGGCTTGACCCCTTTTCTTTGCATGATCATGAGTCGCAGCGAGTGCCCTGCTGCACCCAGAAATGCCAGTAGATTATTAAGCGTCGAAGAAATAAATCCGATTTCCAACAAATCCCGACGTTTCATGTTTATGTCAAAGATTCGGTTTACCGCCATAAAACTATAACTCAAGCAAATGTAACTACCCGCAACGCATAACATCGAAAGCAGCACCATTTTCCAACTGGCTTCGCCAACCAGTTGACGGGCATTCCGCCAATCCAAGGCAATAATTAACCCACCGACTAATAACAAAGCCAGGATGGCGATTACAATAAATGTCTGACGGTTTCTTTCTTTATGTTCCATTACGTTCTAGTTCTTTTCCTGGAAATTGCGTCTACATGTTCAATAACTGGAATCAAATAGATTGATTGTAATTTCCCCTTGAGTGCGCATAGACTTGAATTTAATGATATTATACCGTAAGCAGGTAACTACAGGTAACGTGTCAGATAAGCAGATACGGCAAAATTTTACATAGATTTTACATTTGGGTAATACGGTGATTACATTGCCGGGTTAGAGTAGTAGTAACAAGAGGTGAAGTATGAAGAAGAAAATAATAATTATTAGCTCGATACTTTTCATAATTGTTGTGGCAGCAATCTGGGCGGTACCAGCATTTGCTGATAGCTCTACCGGTGCGTTAGCATTGGGGACTCCGAAAGCCAAAATAAGCGCATTAGTCCGCCTGTTGCTGGTTCAGGATGAAGCGAAAGTGGATGCTTATATTGCGACGGCGGTGGAACAGGGGAAACTGACCTCGGAACAGGCCGTTAAAGTCAAAGATTTTTGGACCGCGCATCATACCCAATTTACCCGAAGGGTAGTTGTAACTCGTTTACTAAAAGCCCAGGACGAGACTAAAGTAAAGACGTTCCTGGATAAAGCGGTCTCCGCCGGCAAAATACAGCAAGCCCAGGCAGATAAATTAATTAAAATCTGGGAGATATTGCATACACCAGCTACCTCTACAGCACAATAAAAACTAAATTCGTTCAAATCACGAAAAGCCGGTGGTCTTACACTCCGGCTTTTTCTTTGTCAAGGTCTTCGACTAATAATAATAGGATAATCATGTATAATACAGACACGGAACTTTGCTATTTCATGAGGAAAGAATGAGCAGGATACTGATTATCGACGACGAAGCCAATATCGTAGAACTCGTGAAACTGTACCTAACTCGTGAAGGTTTTACAATAGAATCAGCCGGTACGGGACGCGACGGGTTATCGATACTTTCCGCTACCAACCCCGACCTTGTGATTCTCGATATCATGTTGCCCGATATCGATGGTTTCGAGGTCTGTAAACAAATCAGGGCAAAAAATCGCGTGCCGATTCTAATGTTGAGCGCTCGACGTGAAGATGTCGATAAAATAATCGGGTTGGAACTGGGTGCTGACGATTATTTAACTAAACCCTTTAATCCCCGCGAGCTTGTTGCTAGAGTCAAAGCAATATTACGCCGGGGTCAAACCGGAGAATCTACGCCAAAAGTGGTGGACGTGTGCAGATTGCATATCGATATTGCCCGACGGGAAGCCACGATAGAGGGTAAAATACTGAAACTACGCACCAAAGAGTTCGACTTACTGACTGTTTTTGCTTTAAATCAGGGTATCGTATTGAACCGTGACCGCTTGCTTAGCGAGGTATGGGGATATGATTTTTACGGAGAGACACGTACCGTGGACGTTCACGTTAACCATTTACGAGAAAAATTAAAAGGTTCGTCTGTAGATATCGAAACGTTCCGTGGCACAGGTTATAAACTGGTCTGCAGTAAGGAGCCGGGATGAGTTTAAAATGGAGCCTGTTCGTCTCTTATATTGCCGTAATACTGGTGACGCTGGTCGTGGTGGCATTGGGTAGTACATTGCTGGCACGCGGTTACGTAGATAAATTATCTCTAGCCAGGTTGGATGATATGACACGTCCGATTTATGTGCAAATAGTCGGACTGATACGCGGTAACGTCACCCCTCAGCAATTATTAAATACGCTCCAGGAGCAGGCTGATAAAAATAATGCCTATGTCTTGTTACTAGATGGCGAGGGTAATATAGAAAGACAACTCGTGCCTCAGCAATTAGAACCGCTATCGCCGATAACCGTTGCTTCGGGGATTCTGCCGGTGGGATTGACGACATCGGAGCAGGGAAAATTCACGACAACCGATGGCCGGGTTTTTCTGTTTTCAGCTTATCGCTTAGCCAGACAGACCGGGCAGCTGAACAAGGTAGAGACTCTGGTTTTAGCCACCATACGACCAGGCACATTCAGTGTTTTGCGAACCTTTATCAACCCTCTGCTCATTGCGGCGGGTATCGCCCTGGTTGTTTCGCTTTTGATGGCGGTGTTTTTCGCACGTTCGGTTTACCGCCCGCTGATTAATTTTAATAAAGCCGCCCGCCAGATTTCAAAGGGAGATTACAGTCATCGTATTGAAACCAAAGGTCCCAGGGAAATACAAGAGCTTGCCGATAATTTCAATCTTATGACACAGGATGTCGAACAATCTCACCTCAGACTACGCCACTTTGTAGCCGATGTGTCCCACGAATTACGGAGCCCGCTAACCTCAATACAAGGCTTTGCGCAGGCATTGATCGATGGGACGGCGTCCGATGAAGAGACGAAACTTAAAGCCGCTAAGATAATCAATGAAGAAGCTAACCGACTCAAACGGCAGGTAGATGAATTACTCGAACTATCACGTATGCAATCGAATCAGCTTCAGATCGGAAATGAAACGGTCAATATTAAAGAAGTTTTGGAACATTGTAGCGAAGTATACGAAGTACAGGCTAAGCAAAATATGAATACCATTGAGTTGAACGCCCTGCTGGATCTTACGGTGACCGGCAATACCGACCGGCTGGAGCAGGTTTTCAACAACCTTATCGATAACGCAATAAAAAATAGTCCCACGGGCGGGAAAATCAAAATAACCTCCACTCCTTTTCAGGATAAATTCGCCCAAATTATAGTAGCGGATGAAGGACCTGGCATACCGGGTGACCAAATTCCATATGTCTTCGAGCGGTTTTATCAGGTAACCGGCAGCCGGACAGGTGTGGGTTTGGGTCTAGCCATCGCCCGAGAGATTGTTGTTGCTCATCACGGCTCCATCGAGGTAAATAGCCTGCCCGGAGAAGGAGCACGTTTTATGGTAATATTACCGTTAAAACAAGATTAAATATATGGGTAAAACAAACAAATCCTTTTGTTCCGGAAGAGAAATCAGGTCGGTAATAAATAGAAGTAAAGCCAGCCTTTTTGGTTTCCCGTTGTAAAACGGGATCGATAGAAATTGGAACAGTCAAGTGAACGGATATTATGTGTATATACTCGCGAGCAAACCTTATGGAACTCTCTATACAGGCGTTACAAATGATTTGATAAAACGGGTTTGGGAACATAAACACGATTGGTGGAAGGCTTCACGAAAAAGTATCACGTCCATATACTCGTTTATTACGAATCGACAAAAAGCCTCGAAGGCGCCAGGGTAAGAGAAAAGCAAATGAAAGAATGGAAAAGACGCTGGAAGATAGAACTAATTCAGAAAACAAACCCGGATTGGAGAGATTTATATAATGGACTTGGCTGAGCATTTATAAAATAGAGGACAAATGAATTAGTGATGGTGGTTTGATGGATCCCGACTTTCGTCGGGAAACGCATACTGCATTAGATTAATGGAAGCAGACGTAGCGCCGAGAAAACTAATGACACCATGATTAACGGCGAAATCCGGCTAGAGGATAGAATGACAGGTGGGAGTATGGTGAATCATGACTTCCGTCGAGAAACATACGGCTAGGGATATACAGGATCCTGACTTAACGCCGGGAATAAATTATCATAACAGGGTTTATGGCAGATTCTCTGCCTTGGCAGGAATGACAGTAAGAGGGAGTTCTTGTAATTTGATAGGAGGCAAAAATGGAGAGCAATAACGGTACGACAATCATTGTCTTGAGCGGAGACATGGATAAAGTGATGGCAGCCTTCAATATCGCTATCGGGGCGGCGTCGGCAGGGAAAGAAACGGCGATGTTTTTTACCTTCTGGGGTCTAAAAGCCATACAGAAAGGTAACTATACCGGCACGAGTATCTACGGTCGGATGATGAGTATTCTGAACCGTGGCGGAATCAACCGGATCGGTCCATCGCATTTCAATTTTTGGGGTCTCGGACGCTGGATGTTCAAACAGATGATGAAAAACCATAAAACCACCCCACTTGAAGAACTCCGCAAGGCAGCGATCGATCTTGGTGTGAAGTTATGGCCTTGCCAGATGAGTATGGAAATCATGGAAATAAAAAAGGAAGACCTTATCGATGAAGTAGGTGAGGTTTGCGGCGTAGCAACCATGCTCGAATTTTCAGACCATTGTAAACAGACTTTGTTTATTTAAATCACCGCTGATAAAAGAACGAGGATGGGTATTCACCATCCTCGTTCGATTTTCGGTAGGCAACATAACTTGTTTTATATTTCTTCTTTAACAGTATCCAACTCGATCGGCATGCGGGCAAATTGACTGTTGTATAGCAGAGCATAGAATCCGCCGGCAGCCAACATCTCTTCATGAGTCCCCTGTTCCACGATATCCCCTTCATTAATAACCAGTATCACATCGGCATCACGTATGGTGGACAGACGGTGAGCGATGACGAAGCTGGTCCTGCCTTTCATCAACTCGCCCATGGCTTTTTGTATGAGTACCTCGGTTCTGGTATCTACCGAACTGGTAGCTTCATCCAGGATTAAAATTCTGGGATCGGCCAAAAATGCGCGGGCAATGGTAAGTAGCTGTTTCTGTCCCTGAGAAATATTGCTGGATTCCTCGTTCAACTCCATGTCATACCCGTGAGGTAAAGTACGCACAAAGTGGTCGACATTGGCCATTCGGGCGGCGGCGAGCACTTCGGCATCCGTGGCTTCAAGTTTTCCATAGCGTATATTTTCTCTGATAGTCCCATTAAACAACCAGGTATCCTGCAGCACCATACCGAACCTATTGCGTAGGTCTTCACGCTTGAAGCGCTTAATATCCACGCCATCTATTTCAATCGTGCCAGAGTTGACATCATAAAACCGCATCAGTAGCTTTACAAGCGTGGTTTTCCCACCGCCGGTCGGCCCGACAATCGCTACTTTTTGACCTGGTTTGACATCCACTGAGAAATCATTGATTACAATTTTATCCGGGTTATACCCAAAATGAACATTTTTAAAAACTACATTGCCTTCGACCGCCGCCAGTTTAACGGCATTTTCCGGATCCGGCACTTCTTCTGGTTCGTCCAGGAATGCAAAAACACGTTCTGCTGCCGCAGCCGTGGATTGTAATACGTTGGCAATATTAGCGGTTTGTGTGATAGGCATCATGAAAGATCTGGTGTACTGAATAAATGCCAATATATCCCCTACACCTATCGTACCGCGCACTGCCAGATAGCCCCCCAGTATACTGACTCCGACATACGCAAGATTGGATACGAAGTTCATGATGGGGAACATCATTCCCGAGAGAAACTGGGACTTCCAGCTGGCTTTATAGAGTTCTTCGTTCAGGTGGTCGAATTTTTGTATGGATTTCTCTTCGCCATTGAAGGCTTTCATGATTACGTGTCCGCCGTACATCTCTTCGACGTGTCCGTTTACATGACCAAGGTAAACCAGTTGTTTCATGAAGTATTTTTGAGACGATTTGATAACCACACTTACCAACAAGAACGATATCGGCAAAGTTACCAGGGCTACCAGAGTCATCGACCAGCTGATGGTAAACATCATGATCAATATGCCAATAATCATGGTGACCGAAGTGACTATCTGGGAGAGGTTTTGAGTGAGGGTTGTGCTGATGGTATCAATATCGTTAGTGACACGGCTCTGGACTTCACCGTGAGTTTTCGTATCGAAGTATTTTAAAGGCAGCCGTTTTAATTTTTCGGCGATATCTTTCCGGAAATTATAAGTAATTTTCATGGCGATGCCGGACATGATATAACCTTGTATATAGTTAAAGCCGGCACTCAGCAAGTATAAACCCGCCAGTGTGATGGCTATTGTCCCGATATAATGAAAATCTATGGCTGCACCGGGTACATGCGTGGCTTTAGCCATGACACCTTCAAACAATTTTGTAGTGGCTTTACCAAGCATCTTCGGACCGATAATGGAAAAAGTAGTTCCAAGAATCGCGAAGATAAAAACCAATACCAGCGATACGCGGTATGGTTTCAGATATTTCAGAAATGTTCTTAAGGTCTTTTTAAAGCTCTTTGGTTTCTCAACCACGCCCGGGCCCATCGGGCCTCTGCCCATCGGACCTCCACCCATCGGACCTCCACCCATCGGACCTCCACCCATCGGACCCGCTCCCGGCCTCCCAAAGCCCGGCATCGGCCCTCGGTTGCTATTGTTGGTTTGGGGTCTACCATTTCCTGGCATCATAGAGCAAGTTCCTCCTTGGAGAGCTGTGAGAGCGCAATTTCACGGTAGACACTACTGTTTTTAAATAACTCTTCATGCGTGCCAATGCCGGCAATTTCGCCTTTATCTAGAACTACAATCTGGTCAGCGTTCATGATCGTGCTCACTCTTTGCGTTACAATTAACACGGTAGCGTTGTTGGTCTCTTTTTTCAGAGCCATTCGCAATGACATATCGGTCTTATAATCGAGAGCCGAAAGGCTGTCATCGAATATATATATTTCCGGTTTTTTCGCCAGTGCACGGGCGATAGCAATCCTTTGTTTTTGTCCTCCGGATAAATTAGTGCCTCCCTGTGAGACGGGCATGGCATAACCCAGTTCGTTATCCTTGATGAAGTCACTAGCCTGGGCAGTCTCCGCAAATTGTGCCACTTCTTCAGAAGAGGCGTTCTCGTTAGCGTATTTAATATTGCTTTCGACAGTCCCCGAGAAAAGTACGGCTTTTTGCGAAACATAGCCTATTTTTTCTCTGAGATCGTGCTGAGTCACATTTTTAACATCCACCCCATCGACCAGCACCTGCCCGGCGGTGACATCATAAAAACGCGGAATCAGGTTGATAAGGGTTGATTTGCCACTGCCCGTACTGCCGATAAAGGCGGTGGTTTGCCCGGGTTTAGCCGTGAAGTCAATATCTTTTAAAACGTCTTCTTCCGCCCCCGGATAGCGGAAGGATACCTTTTTAAATTCCACCTGTCCTTTTTTCTGGGTTTCAAATTTTTCGGGTTTAACCGGGTCGACAATTACCGGCTCAGTTTCCATCACCTGACTGATTCTAACTGCGGAGACACTGGCGCGGGGCAGCATGACGAAAATCACCGAAACCATTAAGAAGGACATAATAATTTGCATGGCGTATTGCATGAATGCCATCATATCGCCGATTTGCATACTACCCTTATCTACCTGTTTCGCCCCAACCCAGACGATCAGTATCATTACCCCGTTCATAATCAGCATCATTACCGGCATTAAAAATACCATGACCCGGTTTACAAAAAGACTAACCTTGGTCAGGTCGGAATTTACTTTATCGAATTTAGCTTCCTCGTGTTTCTGAGTGTTGAAGGCACGGATTACCATCAGACCGGTGAGCATTTCACGCATCACTAGATTCAATTTATCGATAAACTTCTGTAATACCTGGAATTTCGGTATCGCAATAACGAACATCACACCCATCATCGAAAGTAATACACCAACAGCTGCTCCAATAATCCAGATCATCGAGCTATCGGCGCCGATGATCTTCAAAATGCCTCCCACTGCGATAATTGGAGCATAAAATACTATGCGGAAAAGCATGACCATGAGCATCTGTATCTGTGTAATATCGTTTGTGGACATAGTAATCAATGAGGCGGTGGAGAATCTATCGAACTCAGTATTAGAGAAACTCTCTACCCGCTTGAAAAGCTGAAGCCTGATATTACGGCCCATACCTGAGGAAACCCGTGAGGAAATATAACCTACCGTGATTGAACACGCAGCCCCAGCCAGTGTAAGCAGTAACATATAAGCCCCAATTCTAAACATATACCGGTTTTGGATACTGCCGATGTTCATCCCGAGGGCTTTATATTGGCTGGAAATATAGACTGCGGAATATTGCTTCAATAAAGTGCCCGATATGGCTTTAATTTGTTGCGCGGCCGTCGTCCTGATACTATCCAATTGAGCTTGGGGTAACTGGGTTATCACGGTGAATGGATCAACACCTTGAGGAATTTGAATCGCACCCCCGCCATAGGCAGCCAGACCGTCAGTTTTTATGGTAGCCACAATGGGAATAGTGTTGATAAATATAGTATCAAGCTGCTTTATCTGCGTCTTGTTACTGGTATTTAGTATGTATATTTTAATGTTAGCCAGTTGGGGATAAGTCTTCAGGTATTTAGAGTAGTCGCCGGGTGTCAGTGTTTGTTTATCGAGTAACAAATAATCAGCTTCGACCTGAGTCTTTTCTGTCGCGGTCATAAACAATGTAATTTTATTAAATTCCGTAACGCTGATGGCTCCCGGTACGGAGTTTTCAATACCGTTTTGTCCGATACCCGTATTAACGATGTTTGCCATATAACTGGGCAAGGACAGATCAGCCATTGCCTGCGCGAATAACAGGACGAAAATAGCGACAACTGCCCAGGTAAAAGGTTTTAATTGTTTGATAAGTTTGAGCATTTATTAATCCCTTCCATCCACGTGGGGAATCCCCATATTCAATATTTACAGACCAGGCGAAGGCCTGCGTCAGTTAAAGCTTAGCTCCAATGTTTCTTAGAGTATCCAAAGCATCTGCCATCGATTTCAATTCTTCCGGTGTCAGACCGGATAACGCACTCTTAATATTCTCTTCAATTTTGTGTCTGAAGGTATCTCGCATTACCTTACCTTGTTCCGTTAGTGTGAGGTTGATTACTCTGCGATCGCGGGCGTCAGGTCGTCTTTCGATAACTCCCATTTGCACCAGATGATCTACGAGGTGAGTCATCTGCGGTTTGGTGATCATCAAATGTCTCGCCAATTCAGAGACGGGTAAATTACCTTCGCTGAGCACACCCATGATGGCAAAATGAAGGCGGGTCAGACTGGTATCGATCCCGAGTAAATCCCTTCCCAGCAGTTTTTTGGCAAATATCGGTGGCACATGGATAATCGCATCCATGATACGATCGATATTCGTTTCCGCTATTTTTGAATTATCCAAAAACAATCTCGTTGAAAAAGTTTATGTTAACAATGTTAATAGTTAACACTATTAACTATTCTAGATTACAGGGTAAAATTTGTCAAATCAATCTGAACCCGCGTTATTCAGGTGATGTTGGTACTTGCCATAAATTCCTTGGGTATCTGGTGACTAAATTGAAACTGTCTTCACAGTTCAAAAAAGTTCTTTCAATTGATGGTATGTTTCATCCACGGCTTCCGGAATCACCCGGATATCTCCGATCACCGGCATAAAGTTGGTATCACCCTGCCATCTCGGCACGATATGACTATGGACATGGTCGGCGATTCCAGCTCCGGCAACTTTACCCATATTAACGCCGATATTAAAACCATTGGGTTTAAAACAATGTTGCAATACACGTATGCACTTCTGGGTAATATCTGCGTGTTCGTGCATTTCAATTACTTTCAATTCTTCCAGCCCGGCAACGTGACGGTAGGGCGCAATCAACAAATGGCCGGGATTATAAGGGAAGTTGTTCATCATTACAAAATTGTATTTGCCGCGGTACAAAATACGGTTGATATGGTCCTTATCTTCTTTTGGCTTATCGCAAAGAATGCAGTTAGTCGGTTTCTCCATACGGATATATTCCATCCGCCAAGGCGCCCAAATTTGCTTCATACCCGCTCTCCTCAAAAGTTTCCGTTCACTATTTTAGAGGCATAAAGAGGAGAAGTCAAAACATTGTCAAAAGCAAGCCCATACCTTATAGTTAAATCGTGGTTAAAAGGAATCAAATTACCAATGATACGATCACCTTTCTCGGCACCGGCGGCGCCCGATTCATGATTATCAGTCAACTATTAGCGTCAGGTGGTTTGTGGTTTAGTTTCAGCGGCACCGAAATATTGATGGATCCGGGGCCTGGTAGTATCGTGCAAGCCACCAAGCGTAAATTAAATCCGGAAAATCTCAGCGGTATCATTGTTTCACATCGCCACCTCGACCACTCCGCCGATGCCAATATCATGGTTGAAGCCATGACCCGCGGCGGTCTGCGGAAACACGGTACTTTTTTTGCTCCGGCCGATGCCCTGGCAACAGAGCCGGTGATATACAATTATCTGAGGAACAGGCTCGAGAAGGTGGAAATACTGGCGGCAGGTAAGACGTTCAATATCGATAATGTCAGTTTCAGTACGCCTGTGCGTCACATTCACGGAGTTGAAAATTACGGAGTGGTTTTCCAAACAACGAAACACAAAATTTCTTATATCACCGATACCAGTTACTTCGAAGAATTGCAACAATATTATCAGGGCGATCTGCTCATCATGAATGTGGTTTTCACGGAGCCTAAAACGGGACTGAGTTCTGAAAATATGCCCATTCAACATTTATCTGTGCCGGACGTCGAGCGTCTGGTAAAAGAGATAAAACCGAAAATCGCCATTATGACCCACTTCGGCATGGGGATGTGGCGAGCCAAACCGTGGGAGATTGCGGAACGGTTGACGGAAAAGACCGGCACCCGTATTATCGCCGCCAGAGACGGCATGAAGTTTGACTTGAATGAACTTGATACGATCGGTAGAAAAGATGGCTGATCTGGATAAAATCCTCCATAAAGTACAAAAACCCGCCCGTTACACCGGTGGGGAATGGAATACGGTAATTAAGGACTGGCAGACAGCAATAGTTCGGGTGGCGCTTTCTTATCCTGATGTCTATGAAATTGGAATGTCTAATATGGCCATCCCCATCCTTTATGAAATTCTAAATGCACGTCCGGATGTTCTGGCGGAAAGGGTATTCATGCCTTGGGTGGATATGATTGCCGAAATGAAAACTGAAGGGATTCCGCTTTTCAGCCTGGAAACCAAGCATCCGCTAAAGGAATTCGATATCATCGGGTTCTCCTTAGGCCACGAGATGACGTTCACTAATGTTCTGGAAATATTGGATCTGTCTCAAATACCTGTTATAGCTGCGAAACGCAACGAATCGCACCCGCTAATAATTGCAGGTGGCACGTGCGTCCTTAACCCGGAGCCTCTAGCCGGTTTTATCGATATTTTTGTTATCGGTGATGGGGAAGAAGTGTTAGGTGAACTGGTAGATGTCTATAAAACCGCTAAACTAAACTGGTTTTCGCGCGATCAATTATTGAGGCAACTGGCTACCATCGAGGGAATTTATGTTCCCCGTTTTTATACACTGACATATAATCCGGACGGCACTCTGAAAAGCCTGAAACCGAACGTACCCGAAGCCCCGCCTGTGGTAAAAAGGCGTATTGTAACACTGCTACCGCCACCGGTAACCAAACCGGTAATGTCCTATATCGAGGTTGTGCATGACCGGGCAGGCATCGAAATTATGAGGGGATGCAGTCGCGGCTGTCGATTCTGTCAAGCGGGTATTGTCTACCGTCCGGTGCGTGAAAGGCCAGTCGGGGAAGTGGAAAAAGCCGTGGAAGAGATAATGAATAACTGTGGTTATGACGAAGTCGGGTTGGTGTCTCTAAGCAGCGGTGATTATGCAGGTATAGATACGCTGGTCAACGATCTGACCCGGAAATTTGAAAACCTTTCACTTTCATTACCGAGCTTGCATCTCAATAGTTTTTCTCTGGACTTGATGGAAGCTCTTTCTAGCCGTAAAAAAATAGGCTTGACCTTCGCCCCGGAAGCCGGCAGCGAACGCCTGAGACGGGTGATTAACAAGCAGCTTTCCGAAGAAGAAATCGTTAACACATTTAGGGGAGTTTTTGAACGGGGCTGGAATAGCATAAAACTGTATTTTATGATCGGTTTGCCTACCGAAACCTTTGAAGATGTGCAGGCAATTGTCACTCTGATAGATATAATTCGGGCTTTAGGCAAAGAAATTACGGGCAAAACCATCCAGATACGTGTCAACGCTTCGGCATTTGTACCCAAACCATTTACCCCTTTTCAGTGGGTCAAACAAAATACCCCTGAAGAATTCGCCGCCAAGTATGAAATTTTAAAGTCCGGTCTATTGCGTAAAGGCACCAAGTTATCATGGCAAGACCCGCGTGTCAGCAAACTGGAAGCGGTACTCTCGCGCGGCGATAGACAGGTGGGCAAAGTTATTTACCGCGCGTGGCAACTGGGGGCTAAGTTCGATGCCTGGGATGAACACTTGAGGCACGATTTCTGGCAGCAGGCTTTTAATGAGAGTGGCGTGGACATGGAATTTTATGCGCAAAGACAACGCGACTTGAATGAATTATTGCCCTGGTCGCATATCGACGTTGGGGTGAACGTAGATTTTCTGAAGAGCGAATATACGCGGGCTTTGAGCGCTGAAATGACGCTCGATTGTCGTGAAGGCAGCTGTAATGCCTGCGGTCTAGAATTAACAGAAGCCGGTTGCCCGCGAGCGTAAAAAATTCGCGCATCGACCTAACAGGTGGTAAAAATAAAAAGAGGGAGTGTTCACACTCCCTCTTTTTATTATATCGCTAATTCAATCTAGTTCCCGGTGTTATCCATAAACGTAACCCCGACTACGTGATCACCTTCGTCCAGGCGCATCAGGATGACTCCCTGGGTGCTTCTGCCGAGGATGGATATTTCCTTCGCCGAGGTGCGAGTGACCTGCCCGTTAGCCGTCACAATCATCACCTGGTGGTTCAGGCGGACAACTTTAGCATCGGCTAAATCACCGGTCTTATCGACCAGCTTAATGGTTCGCACACCGCTGCCGGCTCTCTGTTGTTTGGGATACTGGTCGATAGGCGTGACTTTACCATGTCCTTCCGTAGTAACTACCAGTACATAGGAACCCGGATAGGCAACACCCATTCCCACGACTTCATCGCCATCGTCCAGTTTTATACCCTTGACACCGCCACTGGTCCGCAGGCTGGTGCGGACGCTGTCCACACCGAAGCGGATCGATTGCCCTTTACGCGTAACCATGACGACGTCATCCAGTTCGGTCGCGGTGCGGGCGGCTACAATTTCGTCGCCTTTCTCCACGTCCATACAAATCAAACCGCTGCTGCGTACGGCGCTGAATTTATCCAGCGAGGTTTTCTTCACTTCCCCATGGCGCGTGACCATCAATAGATAGGCATCAGGGGTAAATTCCTTGATGATGACCATGTCTGTAATCCGTTCATCCTGAGGGATGGCGAACAAGTTAATGACGGCGGTGCCTTTGCTAACGCGGGATGTATCCGGCGGGACTTCGTAACACTTCAGGCTGAAAATCCGCCCGCGATTGCTGCATAAAAGCAGATAATCGTGAGTATCAGCGACTTCGAGGAGACGCACGGCATCCTCTTCACGGGTTGTCATACCGATGATGCCCTTACCACCGCGGTGCTGGGCTTTGTAAGCTTTCGCCGGCACGCGCTTGATAAAACCGCGGTTGGTGATGATAACTGCCATTTCTTGGTGAGGAATTAAATCTTCTTCCTTGAAATCAACCACACCCTCTTTGTTGATCTCGGTGCGGCGCTCGTCGTTGAATTTATCTTTTAAATCCAGAGTTTCCTGCTTCACTACACCTAGAATTCGAGCGGGTTTAGCCAGTAGATCTTCCAAATACGAAATAGTCTTGAGTAACTCGGCTAACTCATCGAGTATTTTCTGATGTTCCAAACCTGCCAAACGGCGTAAAGGCATTTCGAGGATGGCATCTGCTTGCGCACGGGAAAGGCTGAAGCTGTTCATCAGGTTCTGACGGGCAATATCCGGAGTTTGAGAACTGCGAATGATGGCAATAACCTTATCGATATTATCCAGCGCGATCCTCAAGCCTTCCAAAATATGCGCCCGGTCCTTGGCTGCTTTGAGCTCGAACCTGGAACGGCGAGTGATAACCTCACGGCGGAAAGCGATAAACTGTTCTAAAGCTTCTTTAAGACTAACAACACGCGGTTGCCCATCTACCAAAGCCAGCATGTTGACCGCGAAGGTGGTCTGCATCGCAGTTAACTTGTAGAGGTGATTCAGAACGAGTTCCGGCTGGGCGTCCCGTTTCAATTCGATTACCACACGAATGCCCTGCCGATCAGATTCGTCACGAAGGTCGCCGATGCCGGTAATCTTCTTGTCGTTCACCAGTTCGGCGATTTTTTCTATTAGAGCCGCTTTATTTACCTGGTAAGGTATTTCATTCACGATGATCTGTCGGCGGTTGTTATCGATATACGCTTTAGCCCGGACAATAATTCTGCCTTTGCCCGTAGCGTAAGCACTCTGGATGCCGTCCTCACCTAAAATAACGCCGCCGGTGGGGAAATCCGGTCCTTTCACGTACTGGTACAGGGCGTCCACCGGCGTCGCCGGGTTTTCAATCAGCGCCCCGATGGCATCGCAGATTTCGCCGAGGTTGTGAGGAGGAATATTGGTAGCCATACCCACCGCGATACCGGAAGTGCCGTTGACCAGCAACTGAGGTAAACGTGCCGGTAAGACAACCGGTTCTTTCAGGCTATCATCGAAGTTGGGTGTGAAATCGACCGTATTCTTATCGATATCCATCAACATCCACTCGGCGATATGGCTCAAACGGGCTTCAGTATAGCGCATAGCTGCCGGCGGGTCGTCGTCGATGCTGCCGAAGTTACCCTGACCGTCAATTAACATGTACCGTAGAGAGAAATCCTGGGCCATACGCACCATCGCATCGTAAACTGAGGCATCGCCGTGTGGGTGATATTTACCCAGCACTTCACCGACGATACGGGCGCTTTTCTTGGTGGGCGTATTGTAGCGTATACCCATTTCGGACATGGCGTAGAGAATACGCCGGTGCACCGGT